>ERZ1643247.19-NODE-19-length-229106-cov-69.614614_pt1 | contig 229106 bp, 220 predicted proteins | sample MGYA00579264_ERZ1643247 | MGnify/ENA primary metagenome ERZ1643247 (study PRJEB29033, sample SAMEA4952262) | chicken gut metagenome | biome: Broiler Chicken; feature: Gastrointestinal Tract; material: Caecum | place: Ireland | collected 2018 | study: Broiler... | reverse complement strand
TCTTGCTGGTATAAATAATTTTTCAACTACTTTCATAAAGCCTCCTTTGTTTTTCTTCTGCATACGATTTCACGATAACTATCTCCGTCAAGTTTTATTACAGCATTTGACATCTCTGCAATTCGGTCAACCGTGCGTTCTTCAAAGCCTCTCTCATCTAATAAGTCTTGGATACAGTAATTGCTAGTGAATAGAGTGGGCATTTGATTTATGTATCTTCGATTGATAATGTCATATATCTTTTCTTGCATGAATGAGTCAGTATTATCTTTCTTTTTAAGTTTTTCTGAACCGACATCATCAAGAATTAACAAATCGACTTTTGCAAGTCTTTCAATTATGTCATTCTCTGTTTCAATGTCGTTTGTATATGATGCTCTCAGTTTTTTAGATATTTCTAAAAAATTGGTTATTATCACAGGCACAAATCGTTCTGTCAAGTAGTTGCAGATGCAAGCCATAAGTTCAGTCTTGCCAGTTCCAACATCTCCGTAAAGATACAAGCCATACCCCTTGTTCCTTATTTCATCCCATGCTTGACAATACGCCTGGCATCTTTTAACAGCCTTCAAAAAACTGTCTGGTCTATTTATGTCAAGATGTTCGAAAGTTGAATTTTTATATTTGCGACCAAGTAATGACATTTCTTTTAACTGTTTAACCTTTTCAAGCCTTTGCTTTTGCTTTTCAAGTTCAATTTGTTTTTCGCGTTCTTCGCTTTGGCACTTGCAAAGACACCTGACAACAAACTTTTTATCTTCACTCACAAAAATTCGCTGTGTATGGCACTTCTTGCAGTAAATCATACCGTCTTTTGCATACTCGTCAACACGAAGTTTAATTCCGTAATCAATAAAATTCATAAACTACCTCTCGTCTGAATAGAAAGATTTTTTACTTCTTTCTTTTTTATTTCTTTCTTGTATTATATGGGTATTATCTGGGTTTATATTTGTAGATATATATTTATTTAATATATTATTATCTATACAATTTACATTTTTGTTGGTTCCATTTAACAAATTTGTTTGCTCCATTTTACAATTTTGTAAAATGCATTTTGCAAAATCTGTCAATGAATACCATATAGTTCTATCCATTTTTGAACGATTAAAATTACCAGTCAAAATTAAATTTTCTTTTTTTAATTTTGCTAAATTGTAATCAATTTGTCTTTCCGTCATGTATGGAAATAATTTTGCAAATGCTTTCTTTGTATTATAAGTCCAGTATCTTCCATTGTGTAGGTGTTTGTTGTTTGCTTCATTTTTTAAGCACCAATAACTTATTTGATTTAAAAGCACAGAACATTCAATCCCATATTTAGTAGCAATTTCAACATCAAAACTATGTGTCATTTTCACCACCTTTTAATTGTGTAAGTGTTAGCATGAGGGTATTAACCCTCTGCTAACTCACTTACTGGATGAAGTTGATCGGCAACTTTAGACCAAACCTTATCACCTCTATAAGACGCAATTAAATCATCTGGAACGTAGATTGCTACATTTTCTGGTATTTGTAAATTTTCAGATTCTTCTACTTCACTGGAGTCAGTATTTACAACAGTAATGATAGTTGAGTTCTCTAGCACTATTTTTTCAAGAGAAGAACAGTCAATTAAAGCGTAATCGTAGAATATTGTGCCATCTGTAAAAGTGATTGTTTTAACATTTTTTTCTGCTAAATCATTTCTAAATTCTTTGTATTCCATTGTGCTCGCTTCAGAACCTTGATAATATTCATCTTCATTGAGTTTAACTTGATAATTATTTCTTGATTTAAAGTTATATATTTCTTCTTCTGAATAATTACTTAAATCATACACATATGTTTCAATACTTGAACAAGTCAATGGATAAGTAAAGTTTGGTTCGTATATGTCAAAATCTACTTTCCCTAAATATGTATAAGAGCCTGTTTCATTTTTATATGCAAATTTTTTGCCGTTATATAATTCTTTTGCTTCTAATAATTCTTCTTTAGTGTTAAATGATTGAATATTAGTATGTTTTTGCACACAACAATATTTTTCAACAATAGTAAGAGTTTCAATTTCTTCTTTTATTTCTCCATTAATGTCAAATTCTTCTAGTAGTTTTGGTGCATCATAAAAATGAGCAATAAAGGTTACAGTATCTAAATATTTATCAGCATTATTTATCAACATATATTCAATTTGGTTGTCATCAAAAATTTCTCCATTTAATTCCCAGCCACAAAATAACCTGTCTTCTCCTTGTGTAGGCTCTTCAGGGACTTTTACTTGAGGCTTATTATTATCAAGAATATTATAAGTTTCATTTGAAACGATATCCTCACCATTCTTAAATATTATTTTTAATTCTCTTCCTTCAGGTTCTGGTTCAGGTTCTTCTGGATATGTTCCGTTTTCTGGATAAATACGATTAAGATATTCTTTGAAATACGATTCATAGTTTTCAACAAAATAATCGTCTGGAACATATATTTTTAATTTGCTTGTAAATGAAGCAAGAGATGTTATTTGTTCTGGATTAATCAATATTGAATTAATATGTAACTCTTCCAATGCAGAATTATCAGATACAATCATATCAAGTTCAGATACATTTTCAGGTATAGTCAAAGTTCTTATTGCTGTTTGGTCAAAGACCCCATAACCAATGGTTGTAAGACTGTTTGGAAGCGTGATATTTTCTAGTCTTTTACAACCATAGAAAGTATTATATTTTAATTCTGTAATACCTTCGGAAAGTTCAATTTCAGTTAAATTTTCACAATTGTAAAAGGCTTGTTGACCTATAGATTGTATATTTTCTGGAATTACTACTTTTGATAAAATAGTGTTATATGAAAACGCTCCATCTGCAATCTCTGTAATTTGATAATCAGTTCCTTCAGTGAATGTTACTGAGCAGAATTCAAATTTCATAGGGAACGCTTTCATTTGTTCTTCTTCTGGATAATGTTCAGCCATATATTCATTCCACTCTTCATAAGTAGCAGAAAAGAACCGATCACCACCATTAGGTGTGCAATAAAATGAACCTTTCTCAATTTTCTCATTAAATTCTTTCATAGCATCTTCATCTGAAGTATCTTCAAATGTTATTTCTAGACTTTCTTCTACATCTCCAATTTCTACGGAATATGAGGTTGGTAGGTTATCTAGGACTACTTCAGAACCTATATATCCTGTAATTTTATTCCCAGAGAAAGTAAAATCTTTTACCTGATCGTTTTGTGTAGGTTTTTGTTCTTGATTAGTAATATCATTCCACCAATCAGTTACTTTATTTTTTACAGTATCAAAATTTTTGTAGAGAAAATAGCCACCTACGGCTAATCCTCCAACTAATACGACTGCAACTATACTCTTAATTATTCCTTTACTTTTTGACATTTTATTTTTCTCCTTTTATTGATTAATTAAAACCACTCTTAGTCCATCTATAAGTCTGATTGAAATAAAGTTAAAATCTACAGATGTGTTTTCAAATATGTAAATCGTAAGAACTTTTGAGAAAGTCATCATATTAAATAATTGACCTTGATATTCAAAGGATGCAGATGAACTATTAATATCTATTGGATGTCCGTCTAATACCAAGAAATCAAAACTAATTAAACCCAAAAAACCTGAAGTAAAACCATAGTCGTATTCAAGTTTCCAAGAAGGATAGCCATTTTCTAAAATTTCCTTATTTAATTCAGCATCTTTAATATCAACATATTTTGAATAATTAGCATACAAAGTTAAATGCTTATCAACAACATCTCCATCTTCATAATAATTGTCTTCATCATCATAAAAACCTTTGAATACATATCCTTTTATGTCATCATACTTGTTAATATTAGGTAAAATTAAACTTGAATTTATCAAGATTTTGTCATTTTGCAAAACTTGACCATTTCGATAAATTTTTAAATTACAAGTAAATACGGCATATAACTTAACATTTTCTTGTGGATTATATGTATCAACATCAATAATATTGTCAAGAGAATTCTGAGTTGTTGACCAACCTGCAAAATCATAATCTATATTTTCTTCAATGACAGGATATGTTAATTTTTCACCTTTTGAAAGAACAACTGTATTGTTTAATTTATCTTTTATATAAAACTGAACTTCTACTGCCGTTCCTTCATACTTTGAATAAGCATCTAAAAGTTGGTTTAATTCTGTAATCTTATTTTTTAATTCACTTATTTCATTTGATAAATTTTTAATTTGTTCTTTATCGTTTACATTATCTGCTAATGCTGCATTCAACTCGATAATTTTATCATTTAACATTGATGATAGTTCATTTATGTTTTTTTCAAGATTTTTTATTTTTTCTTTATAATTTTCTATTTCTTGAATATAATCAGAATTTGAACTATCTTGCCATTTATTTTTTTCATTAAAATAACCAATTCCAAAATATATTGCCAAAATTGAACCTATAAATAAGATAATGAATACAATTGAAAATATTATTTTTTTTGCCATTTAATTTTCTCCTTTTATTTGTTCTTTTTACAAGCATAAATTATTAATTTAACTATCAAATAAACAACTACAATCATTAAAACAACACCTATTATTCCTAACAACGATTTGATTATTTGATTGAAAATATTATCAGTATTCCCTGGCAAATTGTTTCCAGACTGTTTATTATCAATGACGCCCAAATTATAAGTAATACCTTTAGTTTCAAATTTTAAACGCAAAATAGTAACTTCAGAAATCTCTGTTCCCCTGTCAAAAGTCCAAAAACCAGCACTTTGAATAACATTTTTAAATTCAGTTTCTGCAAATCTCAAAACCCATTGTTTACCTTGTAATCCCTGTAAAACATCCTCACTAAGTTCTAAATCCTCAGTAAACTCTGATATAGTTTGAATTCTATCCAATGTATACTTATGCCCAAATAAACCATCTGCAGGATTACTTGCCATTTGTTTATAAGAAAGCCTTTTATATTCTTCTGTAGGCGTTCCATAAGTTGTCGTTTTTTCTAGACCAAAATAATAAGGTGTTTCAAATGTTCTTGACACATAATACACATCTGCTTCTAACAATTTATCTATTGGCTTATCTGATGAAAAAGCAATGTAATGACTATCACAAGAAGTAGGCATTAAAGAAAAACCATTAGAATACCGAACAAATCCAACATATTTATCAGTAATTTCTATAGTTTCCGTTGATGTGCTTGTATAAATTATTTTTTCATCAGAAGATTCAATCATCCATTGTTTCCCAACTTCAAAAGCAATCTCATCTATTGTATTATCATTTATGATTTCTTTTCCAAAATCTAAAGTTTCATCATAAGGTCTAAATATTGATGATATTGAATAATATCTTTGCAAATCATCTCTTACAATCAAATCTTCCACTTTATATTTAAAAAGCGTTTTATAACTATTTATAAAATTTAACTTATAATTTTTGAAAAAAGTGTCATCACCACTTGTCAATGACAAATTAATTGATGAGGCTTGCAATCCTCCACAAGGTTGATATGTATAAATAAACAACTCATTATCGGAGCTTTCCGCGATTTGAATAACATTTATTGAATAATCGGCTGAAATTATAGGATAATCATCAAAATCAAAATTTTTATCTATGCACAGGTCATCCAAAACAAATGTGTAGTTGCTTGAGTCAGCATAGGCATTGAAGTTCTGACACAAAATAGACAACAACAAAATTGATATGGTTAAAAATGTATAAATTAATTTATTTGACAAAGTCATATTACTCCTCCTGCTCTACGTTTTTTTGCTTGAAGGTGCTTGATTTGTTCTTGAAGTAATACATAATCCATCTCTAAATCTTTAAACAATGCAGTTTGAACCATATATTTCTTCATTAAGCACCTCCGTCATTTTCTTTATAACTTGGCTATCATATAAAAGCAGTCGTTTCCCTTCTGGGTTTATTCTCACTATTGAAATCTCAATATCGTCCTCTTCTGCTTCGTTTATGATTTTCCAAAAATTCTTTTTAGAAAGTGCTTTCACCAAATATGACTTTTTTAACCCACTTTGATATTTGGCTGTTATTTTAAACATGACACACCTCCTAATTTTTTACTAATTCTTCGATATTCCAAGATACTTTCAATTTGGTAAGGTTTAATTCCCATAAGTCCACACCACCAAATAAAAGTATTTATGGTTGGGTGTCCAATTTCTTTTTTCATAATTAACTCCTTATTTGACTTTAATTTTTCTTTGTGATATTATTTATATAGGTTTAAAAAAGGCTTAGGCTATTTGAAATAGACTAATTCATTTTTAAACTTGTCGGAAGATAGTGATTTGTTTGGTAGACGTGCACTATCTTCTTTTTTCTTACAAAAATCTAAATACTCTTGCCAATCTAATTTATGAAGAATGCCACTAATATGAAGTCGATCGCTAACTGCTCGAGCCTCTCGCATTTTTTTCGCTGCAATTCCATAGCAAACTCCTAATGATTTTTGTAAATCCTTAATGGTAATTACTTCTTTATCCATTTTTTACCTCCCTTTATCAAATTTAAAAAGATAATCAATTTTTAAATTTGGAAAAAATTCTTTTTGAATCATTTGAGCTTCTGGTATTTTAATCTTTCCATTATTGTCAAATAATTTTCTTCTAACAGTATTACGATGAACACCTAATAATTTTGAAATATCAACTAGTTTGATATTTTGTTTTTTCATTTCCTGTAATAAATTGTTATACATTTGTCCTACTCCTTTTATTGAAAAAATAGTGCGTTTGAACTATTTTTTTTATATAATAATGCAAACGCACTATTTTGTCAACAAAAAAATCGCAATTTTTCAAAATTCTTAAAAAAAATATTGCGTATGCACCATTTTTGTGCTATATTCAATTAAAGGAGTAAATATGGATTATTATGAAAGAATAGAATTTCTTCTAAAAAAAAATAATGATACTGCCAAAAATATGTGTAAAAATATAAATTTATCTTACAATACTTTTTCTGGGCAAAAAAAACGAAAATCAAAAAATATAGATATGCAAACAGTTCAAAAAATCGCTAATTATTTGCAAACTACAGCTGAATATTTAATTAATGGTGATAATGCAAATTCATTTTCAAATGTTAATTCAATAAATTCCTTACCTGCAAATAAAAACACTATTGTAGTTTTTGGGCGTAATGAAGGTAAAAGTGAATATCAGATATCAGATGAACAATTAAAAGCCATGAAGATATTACTTGAAAATATGAAAAATCTTCCTGATGAAGATAATGATAATTATTAAGGAGAATTAATGTGTTAACAGCAATCATTTATTCTATGGGAACTATAGGTTCAATTATTTTTGCATACTTTGTTCCAAATATATTTTGGAAAACTACTTGGCAGGACATTATTTATTTAATTTCACACAAAAACTCTACAGGAAATAGATTGTCCGAACTACTAACGCAATTAGGACTCTCAGATAGTTCTTTTTATGACTGGGCAATGAATAAATTATTATTAAGTCTATTAATATCAATAGTATTTTTACTTTTAATATTATTTTTTATAAAAATTTTTATTGATTTATATAAAAATTCAATAAAAAAAGAGGAAGAAATTAATAAAGAAGAAAAATAACGCAACATCTATAAATTAAAATACAAAAATTTGTCATAATAAAAATATGACAAATTTCGACATAATAATAAAAAACAAAAAATTATTAACACCTAACTATGATTTTAACTACTATGCAGTTCGCAATAATGCCTGGACTTTTTTAATTGAAAACAATATAAAAAAATATCCTTTAGATCTACACTATCTTGCAATAAATAATAATTGGAATATTTTTTCTTATAAAAGACTTTGTGAATTAAGAGATATAAATTATGTAAACTTAATTGACAAACACCCTGACGGCTTTACCGAAATTATAGATGATAATGTTTTTATCTATTTTAACGAAAAAAATAATAAACAACGTAACCGATTTACAATTTGTCATGAAATTGGTCATGTAGTTCTTAATCATCTTTATAAAGGCGATAAACTGGACAAAGAAGCAAATATGTTTGCATCAAGAATATTAATGCCAATGCTTCTGATAAAAGAATTAGATATAACCACACCTGAAGAACTTGCTAATATATGTGATGTAAGTATTGAAGCAGCAACATTTAGATTTAAACGATTTAATGAAATTAAGGGACGAGAAAAATTTTATACTAATCCACTTGAAATTAAACTTTTAAATTTATTAAAAGATTATATAAATAATATTAAAAGGAGGAAATAAATGGCAAGTTATCAACAAATGTTTTATTGTCGAAACTGCAAAAAAAATGTTTCATTAGATGAAAAAGGATTGTGTAGGTCTTGCCATTCTTCTCAAATTAAAAAAAGTTGGAGTGTGAGATTCCGAGTTGTTGATTTAAATGGAGAGATACATAAACGCTTAACAGGTTTCAATACTAAAAAAGAAGCCGAAAAAGCATACATTGAATTTCAATCCAATTACAAACCTTTACAACAAAAAAATACATCATTTATTTTTGACGATGTTTTTCAAAATTATATAGAAACCTATAAACTCGAAAATTCAGAAAGCACAATATACGATAAAATACATATTTTTGATGTTTATATTACTCCTTATTTTAAAAATAAAGATATCTCTAAAATTACAAAAATTGATTTACAAAATTGGCAAAATTTTATATGGAATATAAAAAGCAAAAAAACTAATAAAAAACTATCTTGGAAATACTTAACTAAGGTAAGGGGTTGTTTTTATAATTTTTTAGAATTTTGCAAAAATTTATATGACATACCTAATCAATTAGATAACATAAGAATACCCAAAAATATAGATATAAAAAAAGAAATAAGATTTTGGGAATTAGAAGATTTTTATAATTTCATTTCTACAATCAAAGAAATACAATGGAAAACATTGTGGACAACATTTATGTTTACAGGAGCAAGATTTAACGAAATAAGAGCATTATCTGACAACGATATAATAAACAATAGAATTTCAATACGATATTCTCTAAGTAGTAAAAAAAGCAACAAACCTAATGAAAGGCAAGCAACCAAAAATCATAAAGTATTTTCTAAACAAATTCCTGAGATTTTACAAAAACAAATCGATGATTATAAAAATTGGAAAAAAAATAATTGTTTAACTTCTGAATATTTATTTGGTGGCTCTTCTCCATTAGCCGAACAAACTATAAGAAATCATTTAATTGGAGATATTAATAATGCTAATAAATTATTAACAAAAAAATTAAAAATTATTACTCCACATGGTTTTCGTCATTCTTATGTAAGTTTATTAATACATTTAGGAATATCTACTAAAATAATAGCAGAATTGATTGGTGATAGAGAAGAACAGGTAATTAAAACCTATGGTCATCTTTATACAGATGCAAAAGATATCGCAATATCTATTTTGAACAATAAATTAAATTCAATTTTATAATTAATTTGCCTAAAATTTGCCTAAATAAAAAATAACCACTATATATAGTTATTTTAAATATATAATAAACTATATATAGTGGTTATTTAATTATGGTAGAGATGAGTGGACTCGAACCACCGACCCCCACCTTATCAGGGAAGTGTATGTTTTTATTATGGTGTGAAAGTTGATTTATATAAGCATTATAAATAAAGAGATTTAGACACTTTAAAAACAAAATTGATGTCAAACATTTTTGGTTGATTAACATCAGTTGACATCAAATGTGCTTTTTTGATGCAAATTTGTCTATTTAAAACTGCCTAAAACTATATTTAATAATTTAGTCCTTATTTGTCTGTTTTTAATTTTTTTGTAAATATTTATCATTTACCTATTGCAATTTGATTTTATTTATGCTATACTTTGGTTAATAAAGGAGCAAATAATGAGAATTTTGACACCTATGCAAATTAAATATTCTGGCGTATCAGCGTTTGGTTGCGGATATTATTTTTGCATTGGTGCCAATATGATTGTCTAAATATATATCAAGAAATCTATTAAAAGAAATCTACTAAATAAAGAGACAAGACAAAATTTAGATTAGAAAAAATAGTTAGGATATATGAATAGATAGCAAGAATGTAAGCACCAATCACAAAAAGATTGGTGCTTTTTTGTTAAATACTATGATTAAAAATAAGATTTTGATAAAATAAAAGGAGAACTATTATGAAATACACATTTAGAAATTATAATGACAATGACTACAATCTTATTTATGATTTGAAAAAGCAGGCTTTTCAAGGATATGTTAATCATTTTTGGGGATTGTGGGACGATGAAAAACAACACGAATTTTTTGACAACTACATTAAAGCCCAAAGAGATAGAATTAAAATTGTTGTTCTTGATGGGAAAGATGTTGGATACTTTGATGATAAATTGTGCGGGAATGAATATGTAATTGTAACTATCATCATCAAACCTGAATATCAAGGCAAAGGCATCGGAACAGAAATTTTGAAAAACGCCATTAAAGAGCATTTGAAAAACGAAGTTCATATTCAATGCTTTAAAACAAATCCTGTTAAAAATCTATATTTTAAACTTGGTTTTGAAGCAACTGAACAAACACAAACTCATATTAAAATGAAATTAAATAAAGAGAAATATTTTACTTATGAAAATGACACAAATTGCAGTGTTAAAAAGGAGAAACTATGAACTACGAAATTAGACACACTGGAACAGTTGAGATTGAAACGGATAGATTGCTGCTTAGACCTATCTTGCTTTCTGATGCTCAGAGCCTATATGAACTTGTTTCGGACAAAGATGTTTTAAAATATCTTGCAGGATTACCAGAATACACAGGTGTTGAAATGGCGGTTGATTATATTTCTGGCAAGCTTGAAAAGAAATATCAAAATAAAGATTTTTATGATTGGGCTGTTGTTTTAAAAAGCGAAAATAAGATGATTGGCAGAATTAGTGTTTATAAGCAAGATGATTATCGCCGAATGGCTGACCTTGTGTGGCAATTAAATGCAAATTATCGCAATAAAGGATATATAAGCGAAGGTGTTAAGGCGGTCATCAACCACTTGTTTGAAATTGGCTTTGAAAGAATTGAAGCTTTTGCAGATGTTGAAAACAAAGCAAGCACAAAAGTTATGGTGAAAGTTGGAATGCAATATGAAGGAACTTTGAGAAAGTATGACTGTCGCCGAGATGACAGTCTATACGACGCAGAAATGTGGTCGATTATAAAGGAGTGAAAAATGGAAGTTAAGCCAGATTGGAAAATTTCAATATTAAATGTCAGCGCCACTCTTGCAGATTATATTGGCGTAAAGTCTAATATTGCTAAAATTGACATTTTAAAAAACGAATTAAATAAAAATTATAAGAATGTTATCTATATTTGTATGGACGGACTTGGAATGTTCCCACTTGAACAAAACTTGCCAAAATCTTCTATTTTAAGAGAAAATGTTAAGAAAACTATCACTTCTGTATTCCCGTCCACAACAACTAATGCCACATCATCGTTGTATAGTGCAACTTATCCATCACATCACGGTTTGTTTGGTTGGAGTTTGTATTTTGAAAAATTAAATTCCTGCGTGGATATTTACATTGGACAAAACTCATATACGAGAGAACCTATTGATATGTCTAAAATAGATGATTATTTGACCTTTGAAACATATTTTAGTAAAAGTAAAATTCCTGCCTACACTGTGTTCCCAGACTTTATGAAATACTTACAAACAAGCACTAAAAACTATAACTTTGCTAGCCTAGAAGAAGCGTTTGATGTTTTAAAAGAAATTGTTAAAATTAATGAAAAGAAATTTGTATATTGCTATCTACCAGAACCAGACGCAACTATGCACAACTACGGAACAACAAGCAAAGAAGCAAAAGATATTATTAAGACCATAAACAAATTGACAGAAGAACTTGCAAATCAAAGCACGGATACACTTATCATTGTCACACCAGACCACGGACAGACAGATATAACAAGTTATATCCCACTTTACGAAGATAAGGAACTTATGTCAACCTTAAAAACACCAATGTTTTTAGAGCCAAGAGCGACTGGAATGTTTGTTAAGAAAGAATGTGAAGATAAATTTTTGAAGGCGATGAAAAAGTATGAAGATAAAATTGAATTGCTAAAAACAACGGATTTGATTAAAGATAATTTCTTTGGTCCAAAAACAGATAAGCTCAAAATGCTTGGTGACTATATCGCTGTTGTGAAAAATGATTATGAACATATCTTGTTCAAAAAAGATAGCATAAGATTTAAAGGTCATCACACGGGACTAACAAAAAAAGAGATGATTTTACCACTAATTATGATAAGTAAGCAAAGGAGTTAACTATGTTTACAGTCGAAGAAAGAAAGGAAATATTAGAAAGAATAATAAAATTCTTAAAAACACTTGATGTTAAACTTATTGCTTTGGTTGGAAGTTGCGGAAATGACAGCGCTGACCAATATAGTGATTTGGATATGAGTGTGGTTGTTGATAAAAATAAATTGCAAGAAATTTTCAACAAATATGAAAAGTTTATCAACACTATGGATATATTCAAATATTTTAAGACAACTTACAATGAAGAAAGTTTACTTATTGGAGCGTTTTTGAAAAGTGGACTTGAACTTGATGTTGGCTTTACCACTTTAAACGAATTTGAAAAGAATAGGATAAAAAGATTACAAAATAAGATAAGTGTTATTTATGGTGATGAAAGTTATGAAAATGTCGAAAAAATCAATTCAAATGCCAATAATGATAGTTTAAATTATATTATTGAAACAGCTTGGTATAACATTAAAAATGCTATGGTTGCTTTGAAAAGAGAAAAGTTGTTTAGAACTGTTAAAGAAATAGATGATTTTAGGTCAGAAGTAGTTGAAACTTATGGCAAAGCAAAGAACATTGAAACTAAACATTTTAGACAGGTCGATAATTTGGATAATGATTTTAAACAGTTGCTCGCTAATTCATATTTTAAAAAATTTAGTTATAATGGTTTAAAGATTTCACTATTAAACACACTTGACCTATTCTATTGGGTTTTAGAAAAGTTAAACGCGAGTGATGAAAGCCAAAACTATAAGAAAATGTTTACAAAATTATTAAGAGAAATTAAATTATAAGAGGAGAAAATAAAAATGGATAGAGAAGAAGTAAAAGGTTTATTAAAAGTTGTGGAAAATCCTGCCAATATTGGATTTATAACCGAACTTCAAATGCGAGGCTTGGCGAAAGTAAATCCATACACTAACACACTGACTTATGACAATTATTTAAGGATTTTAGAAGAAGATAAACTACAAGAACTTGAAGGTGACGCAAAAAGAGAAAAAGACATCTTGGATAAGAATGCAGAAGTTTTGCGTGATATTTTAAAAAATGAAAAATTGGACGACAAAGCCATAAGATTTTTACAAACTTATGTAAAAAGCGTTATTATACGCTGTTTGGACGTTGGTTATCAAGGTGTGGCGGTCGATTATATCAGCTTGCTTGCGGACCCGAGAATTACAAATGAGAATTGTCCTATGCCAAATCAAAGTAGGCTTGTAAAAGAATGTCTTATACAAACATTACAAAGTTATGCAAGACGGGCTATTGAAGATGGCTACAAATATCACGACAAAGCCATATCTATTCTTCTTGACGCAAAGCGAGGAGTTTTTGGTTATGATATGCGAAGCGTTCCTGTTCGAGAACTTGCAGACGCTTATAACAATGCAACAATTTCATTTAATGGCTTTACAGCAAAAAATCCAGACAAATTGACCAAAGATTATATCAAAGAAGCTTTCAAAAGGTCTGGTTTAAGATGTAATCCAAATGCTTTGCATAGTGATGAAGAAAAAGTAAGAACTCACGACAAAGAATTTGGCGAAGATTAAGGAATAAAATTATGAAAGTTATAGAGGTAAATGATTTAAGAAAAGAATTTGTCAGCCGTAGGCGTGTGACAAAAGAGAACGGAAAGAAATCTTTATTTAAAAGAGAAAAAGTTGTGAAAAATGCTGTTGATGGCATAACTTTCTCCGTGGAAGAAGGCGAAGCACTTGCCTTTATCGGCCCAAATGGTGCAGGAAAATCCACAACAATTAAAATGCTTACGGGAATTTTGTATCCAACAAGTGGAACTGTTAAAGTTTTAGGCTTGGACCCAAGCAAACAAAGAGTGAAATTGTCCTATCAAATCGGAACTGTTTTTGGACAAAAAGAACAACTATGGGTGCATTTGTCCGCCTACGAAAACTTTAAGTTCTTTGCGGCAATTTATGACATTAAGAAAGAAGAACTCGAAAAGAAGATTGAAGAACTTGCAACACTTTTTGAAATCAAGGAATTTATGCACCAACCTGTTAAGAGTTTAAGTTTAGGTCAACGTATGAAGTGCGAAATGGTGGCAAGCCTTTTACATAACCCTAAAATGCTGTTCTTTGATGAGCCAACAATTGGCTTGGACCCAATAGCAAAAGAAATGTTAAGAAATCTTATCAAAAAAATCAACAGAGAACTTGGCACAACCATTCTCTTTACATCTCACGATGTCGGAGATATTGAAGAAGTTTGCAAACGCGTTATTATCATCAATGACGGAAAAATTGTGCTTGATGACAGTATGCGCAACTTAAAATATCATCACTTAAACAAAAAGATTGTTGAAGTGAATTTGAAAAAGAATGTTAAAATTCAAGAGAAAGACGGAATAAAAATTTTGAAAGCAAAAAACACAATGTATAAAATTGAAGTCGATATGAACAAAACAAGTATGGACGAGCTTATGGGATTGTTTAAGGCAGATGACCTGCAAGATATAACAATCTCCAGCACCCCACTTGAAGATATTATCAAAGATATTTACAGAGGAAAAGATGAAAAAGTATCTTAGCATTTTTAGAACAAGTTTTAAACAAGAGAGTAAGACTGTTGCGAACTCTATTACAGCAGTTATCTCTTTTGTTGTCATAATTTACATTTTCAAAATGCTTTGGGAATTCATCTATGGTGGAAATGGCGGTGGCACACTTATAAATGGCTACTCGCTTAATATGATGATTTGGTATATGATAATGGCAGAAATCCTTATGTATTCTGTCAATGCTCGTGCAGTGACAAGAGGTTTTGGGAATGACATCAAATCTGGCAAAATTGCATATCAACTCAATAAACCATACAACTACTATGCTTATCAAGTGTCATCTCAATCGGCAACTTTTGTTTGGAAACTTATATTTTTGCTTCCAGCAGGAATTGTTATGGGGTTAATTTTGCTTGGTCCTATCCCAAATTTTAGTGCAGCTTATATCCTGCCTATCTTCATAAGTTTAATGCTTGCGATATTTTTGACTTGTATAATTTATGGAACAATCGGACTGTTATCATTTTGGATTGAAGAAGCAACACCTTTCACTTGGATTGTGCAAAAGCTTCAAATGCTATTGGGCTTATTCTTCCCACCAGAATTCTTCCCTGCTTGGGTGCAACCTATAATCAATTATAGCCCTATCTATGCAATGATGAGCGGTCCGTGCAAATTACTCGCTAATTTCTCTTGGGACGTTTTTCTTCAAACGACAATCTCACAAGTTGCTTATATAATCGTGTTTATAGCAATTGGATTATTGCTTTACAAAACTGGAACAAAGAAGGTGAATATACATGGGGGTTAAAAATAATTTAAAACTGATTTTCAGTTATTTCAAACTTAATTTGAAAAAAGAATGGAAATATAAATCATCGTTTTTTATGCAAATAATTATGATGATTTTGAATGACCTTTTCTTTATAATTCAGTGGTATGTTATATTTCAATTAGTTGATAACATTGGCGGATATGGATTTAATGAAACTATGTTATTATGGGCACTCGCCGCCGGTGGCTATGGGTTTTCACACACATTTTTTGCTGGTGCTTGGAATTTGAAAGACATTGTTTATGAAGGAAAACTTGATGTTTTCTTGACACAACCAAAGAGTGTGATAATAAATGTATGTTGTTCTTCGACAGATGTGTCAGGAATTGGAGATATGATATATGCCTTTGTTGTGCTTGCAATTATTGGCGCCCCTTGGTATTGGTATCTAATAATGGTTCCTGCTATGATATGCTCTGGACTTATCTTTTTGTGTGTTTATCTTGCGTATGTAAGTTTGTGTTTTTATGTTAAACGCGGAGACGCTGTTGCTAACTCTGTCCAAAGCACATTAAATAAAGCCGGGAATTATCCACCAGCAATATATAACACAGTAGTTAAAGGCATATTATATACCTTTATTCCAGCATTTTTCTACACATTTATTCCAGCCCAATACTTTTTTTTAACACCTAATGTTTGGTGGATTTTGGGAATGATTGCAGTGACTATATTTTGGGTTGTGCTTGCATTTGTTCTATTTAAACTTGGACTAAAAAGATACAATTCTGGAAATCTTATGGGCGGAAGATTATAAAAGGAAGAAATATGAAAACACTTATTCTATCATCAAGTTTTACTACTTATGAAACGGACGCACAAGGCAATAGAAAAGCAAGAATTATAGACAACGATAATGGCTTTTTAGACAATTTGAAAAAATGTTTAACGAGCAGAAAATGTATGGTCATCATTTCTGGCAATCCAAATAAAAAAAGATATGGTGACCCAAATACAATAACACGACAAAGTTTTGAAATGTCTGGTATTCCGTTTGATGAATACATATATGTGGATAACGCAAATAAAGAACATATAGCGGAATATATATCTCGAGCCGATTGTGTTAATTTGTTTGGCGGGCATCTGCCAACTGCAAATAAATTCATCAACGAACTCAATCTTAAAGAATTTTTAAAAGATTACAATGGTGTTATTATTGGTGCCAGCGGTGGAGCGATGAATATGGCGGAAAAAGTTTATTGCATACCAGAGGTTGAAGGTGAACATAAAGATAAATCATTTAAGAGAATACTTAATGGTTTAGGCTTGACTAACATAAACATCATTCCGCATTATAAACTTTTTGAAAAAAAGGTGTTTAGTGATAAAATTAGAATGTTAGAAGATATATTGCTTCCCGATAGCAAAAAAATTCCTATGATAGCCTTGCCAGATAGAAGTTATATTATTCAACAAGAAGATAAAATTGAAATTTTTGGTGAAGCTTATCTGTTAGAAAATGGTAAAATAAAACAAATCAATAAAAATAAATTAAAAGGAGAAAAAATTATGAGATTGATTTTAAATGGTGGTGGAAGTGGCGAAGATGTTAAGGAAAGCTATGAACTTTTTGCAAAAGAAGTGAATGGCGGAAGGGTTATGTATATCCCACTCGCTTGGAATCACGGACCTTGCGGAGAATGTATCCATTGGTTCAAAGGCGAGATGGCACCATTTGGCATAACCGATGTTGACCTTATTACCGATGCTAAACAAATCACAAAAGAAAAATTAAAAAAAGTTAGCGGTGTTTTCATTGGCGGTGGAAACACATATAAACTATTAAAATACTTAAAAGAAACGCCAGCATTTGAGAATTTGAAAGAATATATCGAAAATGGCGGTTTGGTTATGGGTTCAAGTGCGGGTGCTTTGATTTGGGGAAGAAGCATTGACAGTTGTAAAGATGATGGCTTAGGCATAAAATCCATTTGCGACCAAAATCTTGTTAATCTTCAAGATACAACAGGCTTTGATATGTTAAACGGATATAGTTTGCTTGTTCACTACAAAAAGGAAGAAGAACAAATTTCTGCAACAGAGCAAAGAGTGAAAAGGCTTTTGAAAGAAGGTTATAAACTTGTTTGCTTGCCAGAAGAAACAAGTCTATGGATAAATGGTAATCAAGCAAAAATCATCGGACCAAAGCCAGCAGAAATTTATGACGGACACGAAAAGCAAACTGTTCAAACAAACGAAGATGTTTTGTGCAGATAAAAGGAACAAAAATATGATTAAACCAGAAAGATTAAAGAAAGGTGACAAAATTGCAATTGTCAGTTTGTCGAGTGGAATGATTGGCGATAAGCAGTTTATTCACAAATACTTTTTAGGAAAGAAACGACTTGAAGAAGAATTTGGACTGAAAGTTGTTGCTATGCCAAATGCTTTAAAAGGTTCGACCTATTTGTTTGAGCATCCTGAGGCGAGAGCAAAAGATATGATGGCCGCCTTTAAAGACAAGTCAATCAAAGCAATAATTTGTGCAATCGGCGGAGAAGAAACTTATCGTCTGCTCCCTTATATTGATTTTGATGTTATTAAAAATAACCCTAAAATTTTTATGGGCTTTTCGGACTCAACAACCAATCATTTTATGTTATACAAAGCAGGAGTTGTATCTTTTTATGGTCCTAACATAATGTGCAATTTTGGTGAGTATGGCAAAATGTTTGACTATGAGAAAAAGGCAATTTTAGATATACTTTTTGGGAATAGTGAAAATTATGAGATTAAATCAAGTGAATATTGGTGTGATGACTTTATCCCTTGGGACGAAAAGAATATCAATAAGACTAAAAGTTTAAAGAAAGACACAAAAGGATATGAACTTTTGCAAGGGAAAGGCACTGTGAAAGGCAAACTTTTGGGCGGAAATTTGGAAATGATTTCTTCAATGCTTGGGTATTTTGAAGATGATTGGTATGATGGCGACCATAATTTAGGCACAAATACAAAAGTTTTCGCCGACAAATATCAACTTTTTCCGTCAAAAGAAAAATGGAAAGATAAGATTTTGTTTATTGAAACAGCCGAAGTTAAGCCTACCCCAGCGTGCTTTGAAAAAATGCTTTTGACTTTGGCGGATTATGGTATAATAGAAAATATAACTGGAATGATTGTTGGAAAACCACAAGAAGAAAAATATTATGAAGAATACAAAGAAGTGTTAAAAAGGGTGATTGGGGAATTGCGACCAGACTTGCCAATTTTATACAATGTCAACTTTGGTCACGCAAGTCCTATAACAATTATTCCTTATGGAATAGAGTGCGAACTTGATTGCAAAAATAAAAAATTAACACTGACAGAAAGATGTTTGGAAGATATAAACAAAAAGGAGAAGATATGAAAAGAAAAGAAGCCGAAGAATTATACGGAAAGCAAGTTATCGCCACGCAACTTGTTGATTTGACCAACAGTGTGGCAGACGAAGCCTTAAATATATTGCGTGATTTTTATCCACAGGGAATAACCGGAGAAGTTATGGATTTGTTAGATAAAGAAGAAAATATGGAAATCTTCTATGACAAGATTTTTGACGCCGTGCAGGAATGTTTTACATTGCCACAGATTAAAATCTTAAATCAATCAAATCTAGACTCTGGCAACTACCATTTGATGTATAAAAGACTACACGAACACTTTAAAGAGAAAATTGCCGAGGCAGGCATAGAAGAACCACCAATTCTCTTGCAGGCTGACTATGATGAACTCTATGATGTTCTTTTTAGAGAAATGGAAAATTGCACCCCAGAACCACGCGATAAAAATCCAAATATGTGGCGAGAGATACCAAAAAGTCGAGAAATTGACTATAAAAAAATTCAAGAAAGATTTAAAGCTTAAAAGGAGAAAAGAAAAATGAAAGATGTAAGAGAAATAAATGTGTTTAGAGTTTGGGTTAACGCACTTGTAGAAGGCGGAGTTCAGGAGCACCCTACAGAAATATGTTTTTGTTCATATACTGACGCTGAAAAAGGTGTGATATATTTAAACTCGACAAGAACAAGTGATAAATATGCGTATTATTTTAAACCTGAAACGACAAAAATTTATAAAAGCGCACAAAGTTTAATTGGTGAAAGAGAAACAACTATCCACGAAAAAGGTTAAAAATAAAAGATTTTTATTATTTTATATTTTGGAGTAAAGAATGAGCATTATTGAACAAGTTAAAAACGAATTGTTAAGAAGAAATCAAGAGTATATTGAAAAAGTTGATGATTATGACTTTTGGAACAACCATATCAAATTTGTAGTTGACGAAGCATTAAAACTTGCAGGTGTTTATGGTGCTGATAAGGAAATAGTAGAACTTGGAGCATTATTGCACGATATTGCCCTTGTTTCTAATGTTGGCACAAAAGCAGACCACCACACAAATGGAGCAAAAATCGCAGAAGAAATCTTAACAAACTTAAAATATCCTCAAGATAAAAAAGAAAGAGTTGTGAATTGTGTTTTGCACCATAGAAGTTCAAAGAATGCAGAAAATATAGAAGAATTATGCGTTTGTGATGGCGATATACTTGCTCATTTTGACAATATTCCAATGATTTTCTTCAAGTCCTTTACTATGGGCAAAATGACCTTAAATGATATAAATAAGTTCATTCAGGGCTTTCAAGAAGATTATGACGATTTAAGTGATAAGACAAAAGAAACTTTTAAAGATAAATACGAAAATATAATGCAAGTTCTTTTCGGCGCAAATTGGAGAAGTTTATGAAGATTGAAACAAAAGACTTGATTTTAAAAACAGACATTTCAAAAGAAGATATAGAAAAGATACATCAAAATGTTTTTAGTCAAAACGAAACTGCAAAATATATGCTCTGGAGAGCAAGCGATGAAATAGAATGGACTAAAAAGCGACTTAAATCGTGGCAAGAATCCAATGTGGATTTATATTTTATCTACGAAAAGGCAAATAACAATCCTATTGGTTTTTTGACTTTTTCACAAGAAAGTGACACAATAAAAAATATAGGTCTTTGCATTGGCAAAAACTTTATTTGCAAAGGCTATGGGAAACAAGTTTTGACTGCACTTTTGGATTATTGTAAAAGTCATAATATCAAAACTGTTGAATACTCTGCTTTTCACGAAAATATTGCTTCGATTGAACTTGCAAAGAAATTAGGTTTTGTTTATTCTCATAGCAAAAATTCTGTTAGAAATCACGATAAACTTGATTTTGTTGAAGATGTCTATGTTAAGAAAATTTAATGTTTAAAAGTGGTGATATTATGAAAATTGAAACTGAAAGACTTTTAATGCGACCATACAAATTGAAAGATGTTGATGATATTGTTGTTGGGCTAAATGATTTTGACACTGCAAAAAATTTGACAGTGCCATTCCCTTATACCAAAGAGAACGCAAAAGAATTTCTCGATTTTGTTAAACAAAATAAAAAAGATTATTACCTTGCAATAGTGTTGAAAGATAGTGATAAACTAATTGGTGGAACAAGCATTGAATTTAAAGATAATAAAGTTAAAGGCGGAATTTGGATTGGCAAAAAATATCAACATCAAGGTTTTGGCACAGAAGTTATGAAAGCACGAGCAAAATATATTTTTGAAAATTTAAAATTTGATAAAATCGAAAATGGATATTTTGACTTTAATGACAATTCTTGGAGAATGCAACACAAAATTGGATATGAAATCGTTGGAGAGAAAACAAACTATTGCCCCGCACTTAAAAAAGAAGTGAAGGAAATAGTCACCGAACTTACAAAGGAAAGATTTTTAAATCCAAAGGAACTATATATGAAAATTTGTCTTGTTCAATGTCAATCGAAGCAAGATATAAAATCAAACTTGAATTTTGCGAAAAACACAATAGAAAAAGCGGCTAAAAAAGGTTGTGATTTAATCGTATTCCCCGAAATGTTTTTGACAGGCTATGTTGCAACAGAAAAGACAAAAACAATTGGTATTACAAAGACTGATGATTTAATTAAGGATTTGCAAAGTGTTTGCAAAAGAAACAATATTGCTTGTGTTTTTGGCTTCCCACGAAAAGAAAAAACAAAAATTTTCAACAGCACTTGCTTTATTGATAAAAATGGAGAAATGGTCGGACTGTATGACAAGACACACCTATTTGGAGATGAAAAACTATATTTTTCAGCTGGGAATGAATTAAAAGTTTTTGACACATCTTTTGGCAAAATTGGATTGTTGATTTGTTATGACATAGAATTCCCAGAAACAGCACGAACACTGGCTCTTAATGGTGCTGAAATGATTATTTGCATTTCGGCGAATATGAAACCTTATGACAACTTACATAAGATGTGTATTATATCAAGAGCGATAGAAAATTCTATCCCTGTTGTTTATTGCAACTATGTAGGTAAGGACACGCAATTTACTTTTGTTGGACAATCTAACATAATAAACAGCAATGGCAAAAACGAATGTAAATTTTCAAACCACGATGCTCTACTTTACGGAACTTTAAATCTATCCGAAAATTGTGATGATTACAATATGAACTATTTAAAGAATTTGAGAAAAGATTTATATAAGTATTAAATTAACAAACAACAAAAAGAGTGTTAAAGGCAAATTGCTATAACACTCTTTTATTTTTTTATATAATAATATTATTTTTTGTTTGTGTTGAAAAATATATTTTCAAAATAAATTAAAATAAAGAAAAGTTTTCTTATTCGTTAGTAGAATTAAGTTTTTGCTTGCTTCTTTTTTTGTTATGTAAAAATTTTTTAAATTATTTTTAAGAAAATTGCTAAAAATGGCCCCACAAAATTAAAAAAGTGTTGGTTATATAAGTAGAGGGACTAATATCTTTGCAGAAGCAGAGATATTTTTTCTTAACAAATTTTTCCGCGTGTTCAGACGGTGAACACGCGATTATGTTAGATTAAATTTGAAAAATGTTTCCCGCAGGTTCAAATGGTGAGCCAGCGAGAATGTTAAAGTAAAGAAAAAATATTTCTCGCTGCACACAATGTATGTGTAGCGAGAATACTAAAATTCTTGCGAAAACTATTTCCGCATTATCAAATGGTGATAACGCGAGAGTAGTAAAATCATTTAAAAGGAGGTGTGAAATGTAAAATTAAATTTTAACTCAAAATCTAAAACTAAAAAGGAGGAAGTATGAAGTCAGACAAGATTAAGTGCGAGAATATGCTTAGAATTCACGATTTGAAGCTCTTAGATAAATTACAAGAGATTTATCAAAAAAGCCGATACAGGTCGATTAACGAGTTTCTGAATGCGTGTTTAAAGCAATTCGCCGATAAAGAGAGCAAAGAAGATGAGATTTTGGAAGGGATTGATGAAATCAAAGATGTTGTTAATGCAATCTATGAGAGAGTGAAAAGATGACAGATAACATTGTTTTTATTTGCATGTATTACAAGCCAAGTGAGAAATACAACGCAAAGCAAGAAGATAAAATTCATAAACGAGAATTTTTAAGTTGTAATGGTGGTTATAACTATGTCAGTTATGTTGACACTGGTAGCCTTGATAGTGTGCCGAAAGACTATACTGAATATGTTGGCAACAGTGAAAAGTCTTGCGGTGTGTTTAGTTCGAAAGGTCTTTTAAGTGATGATGAGAAACGAGGGTTAAGAGAAATGTTAAGGAACACTCAAAGTTGTATATGGGATTGTGTTATTTCTTTTCGTGAAGAGTTTGGAGATGAATATTGCAGAGATTATGAACAAGCCTATAATTTCTTGAAGAAGGAACTACCAAAATTCTTTACTCGTGCAGGACTTGATAAGGATAACATTGTTTGGTATGCAGGACTTCACGAGAATACCGAGAACAAGCATATTCACATATCATTTTTTGAGAAAGAACCACAGTTTATGAAAAACAATAAAACACTAACCTACCACTCTGGAAAGATACCAAAAGATGTCTTAATCACAAGCAAACTTATCTTTGAAAAAGCACTCACAAACAAAACTGCCGAGATTGTCAAATTGCGAAAAGATTTAAAAGAAGAGTTTAATGGAAGCGCTAATATTTTTGAAATGACACGGTCGCTTAAAAGAAAGTTTTTGAAGTTATATTCACAAATACCAAAGACAGGAAGAGTTAGTTATGACAGCGAAAATATGGAGTTTCTTAAAAACGAAGTTGATAAACTGACCGAAAGTATTATCTATTCAAACAAAGAAATGAAATTGAAATATCTTGACTACAAAACTCAAATTTTAAATCTTAAAATTTGGCAAAACAAAAACTACAAACACATCCCTGACAAGTATAACCCAGAGATTTATCAAAAAGATTTACTGCGAAGGCTTGGCAATAAAACAATTCAAACTGCGCTCGAAATTGGCAAGATTAAAGACAAGTTAGATAGCATAACAACACACACAAAGCGAGTTAGATTTTTTAAGAAACGACAGCGAAAAAGACAACTTGAATATTTGTTTTCTTGTTTGGATTATTACAAACAGCAAGAGCAATATGAGATGATAGAATTTCAAAGATTTTTTGAAAAACTTGAAGCATATAGAGAAGAAAAAGACTACGAATTGTAGCCTATTCAATATTTTTAAAGTTTTCATCATACATTTTCATAAATACTTTAGCTGTTGCAATAACATCACACATCGCATCGTGTTTATTTGATTGATATTCTATTATATCATCATTGTCCAATAGATTAAGCACAAGTGTATATAATTTTGCTGAAGACACTTTTTGTTTTTGAATTTTAAGATACAAGGTTTGCCACAATTTCATTGTGCATATAGATTTATATTTCGGTAATTCTTTTTTAAAACATCGCATATATTCATTTTTTAAAAAAGATAAATCAAATTTTATATTATGAGCAACTATTGGTAAATTGTTTATAAATTCAAGAATTGAAGGAAAAAGTTCTTTTATTGTTTTTTCATCTTTTACATCTTCATCGTAAATCCCATTTATTTCACTTGCTTCTTGTTTAATATGTCTTTTAGGATTAACATAAGACTGAAATTTATCTACAATTTCACCATTAATAACTTTAACCATTGCTATTTGAATTATTCTATCGTTTTCATAGTTCAAACCTGTAGTTTCTAAGTCTATGGCAACAAAATTTTTAAATTTGGACTCAACAAAATATCTCTTCCCTAAATCTTGAAATTCAGCTATTTTTGTATTGATATTAAATTTTAAATCTTCTGGCTTGAAGTATTTATTTTCTAATATTTGTTTTAAAGCCATCACATTTAGGGAACATTGAAAATTTGTTTTGGTCTTTGAGATATCAAAGTTATTAGATATTAACTCTTTATAATTTTTATATTCTATGTCATCGCTTTGAGATGATGATTTAGAGAATGGTGTTTTTTGATTATCTATTTTATTATCTTGCAATGTCTCGGCTTTTTCTTCTACAGTATTTTTATTGCTATCAATTTTTTGCTGTTTGTTTAAATAATAAATACCAAAACAAGATGCACCTATAATCAAAAATCCAAATACTAAAAATATATCAGAAACAAATGAAAGTATTAAACAAACGATTCCGATTACGAAACCAATAATTACTAAAATTTTCTTTTGTTTGTTGTCCATATCAATCTCCTGCCAATATTGTATCATAATTTGATAAAAATTTAAAAGCAATTGATTTAGTTATTAAAAATTATATAGAGATTTGTATTACAAAAAGAATCATTTATAAAAATTATGAGATACAGGATAAGCGGAAGAAACGCTTTTTGACAAAAATGCTAAGAAAATCCTTATTTTACAAGCATTTTCTTATGACACATTTTTTGACTCGTTTTCTTCCTTTGTGTAAGCAAATGGGAAACCCATTTCTTGTGTTGAAATTGTCAAATCATAGTTTAAAAAATCAATTAAAAATAGAAAAGAAATATAGAATTTTTTATTTAAACATAGAAAGATATTTTATTTTTTAGGAGGACTTAAATGCAAAACACAATCAATTTAAACGAACTTATACAAAGCGAAGTGAATAGAATTTCTTTAAAATATGGCAAAGATTTTTTAGACTGTGAGGACCTTATCAAAATCACTGGACTTGGCAGAGATAACGTGAGAAATCTTATGCGAAGCAAAACCTTTCCAACAACAAAAGTCGGCAAAAGACAAGTTGTGAGTGTGCTTAATTTTGTCACTTGGCTAACTATCAACAATACTCAAAGCGAGGTGCAAAATGGCTAAAAAGAAAGTTTTATCAAAAACTCGCCGTGGCAATAAAGAAGGAAGTATATTTCAAAGAAAAGATGGTAGATGGGTCGGTGCTGCAACTGTCGGCTATGATGAAAATGGCAAAGTCAAAAGAAAATTTATTTACGGCAAAACAAGAATGGAAGTTGCAGATAAACTTGTGGTATTGACCAACCGAATTGAAAATCAAAATTTTGAATATGTTGACCAAAATAATCTTGCAAAATTGATGAACGAATGGTTGTTAGTTTTTAAGAAAAATCAAGTTTCGCCACGAACTTTTGAAGGAGTTTATAGCAAATATAAATTGCATATTGAGCCTAAAATTGGCAATATGAAAATTGATGAAATAACCCCTATTGTAATACAAAAAATTCTTAACCAAATGCTTGATGATGGTTTTAGTTTAGATGTTGTTAGAAAAACAAAAGTTGTTTTTAATCAATTTTTTGACTATGCTGTCCAACACGGTTTTGTGGCAAACAATCCAACACATTTAACAAAAGTTAAAAGCAATGAAAGAAAAATTTATGACAACGAAAATAAATATAAAGCACTACCACCAGAAATAAGAGATAAGTTTTTAACTTGTCTAAATGAGCATACTTTTTTAAAGCCACTATGCCTTTGTATGATGCTTGCAGGTTTGCGAACTGGCGAAACTCTTGCACTTCGTTGGAAAGATATTGACTTTCAAAATAAAACAATAAATGTTGAGCGTGCTATAACTGTTGTGCCTAAGTTTGACAGCAGTGGAAAGGTCATTGAAAGAAAAACTGTTATCAGCGACACTAAGACAACTTGCTCAAAAAGAGTTGTGCCTATGCCTGACCTTTTAATTCAAACTTTGCAAGATTACAAATTAAGCCAAGACATCAAAGGAGATGAACACAACATCAATCTCACAAGTGAAAATTCTATTGTGTTTTGCAATAACGATGGCACTGTTAGAACCTATTATGGCACAAAGAAAATCTTTTATCGCTTTCTTGAAAAATATGGGCTTGATAAATATAATATTCATTTCCACACATTAAGACATACTTTCTCAAATATGTTATTTGAAGCTGACCAAAATCCAAAAGTTATTCAAGCACTCTTAGGACACAAGTCGGTTAAGACAACAATCACGACATATAATTCAGTTGACAAATCTTACTTTCAAAAAGCAACGGATGTTATAAATAAAAATTTCAAAGTTGAAGAAAGCAAGATAAGTCCAAAAGATATGGAAGATGATGAACTTGACGAAGAACTTGAAAAACTGTTAAGAGAAAAACAAGCCAGACGGAAAAGAAATAAAGATTTTGAGATGTAAAATTTGACATATAAGTGTTGACTTTCAATAATTCTATGATAGAATTAAAAAGAGGTTGAGAAACTTAGGGTTTCTCAACCTTTTGCATTAAAAGGAGAAAATTATGAAATTTGAAAGTTTATGGAATGGTTATAAATTCCCAAGATGTGAAAATTGTAAAAAAGACTGCCAAGGACATTTAGATTATGGAAACTTGTGCTCAAATCTAAATTATTTAAAAGATTATGCCGAAGTGAATTATGAGAAAAATAAAGAGAGTTTTAATTCGCTTAAAAGATTAACAACAAACAATAAATTAAATATCTTTTCTTTTGGTTGTGGACTTGGATTTGATTACATTGGAGCAAATGAAATTTTTGGAAACAATTTTAATTACTATGGTATAGATGAAGGCGATTGGGTAATTAAAAAGACAAATACTTATAAAAATTTTACGCCCAAATTGCCTAAAACAATTAGTTATGATGATGGCATGTTTTTATTAAATGTTGTAAAAGAAAATCCTGTAATTTGTTTTTTTAATTCACTATTTACTATTTCAAATAATTCCAACTTAAAAGAAGATTTAGTTAAAGCATTGGAGAATAAAAATAATTTTTACATTATTTGTGATTACACAATAAATAATAATTATCACATGCCAAAAGAAGAAATGGATTTTTTAAAAAGTTTAAGGAGAAAATTAAATTCTTTTCATTACAATAGCTTTGAAATTTTGGATGGAAAAGGTATAATAATGAGTGGAAAAAGAAAATAAGTTGGAGTTTATATGATTTTAAGTGTTTCTAGACGAACCGACATCCCTGCGTTTTATAGTGATTGGTTTTTTAAGCAGTTGGACCAAGGTTTTGTTTTGGTGCCAAATCCTATTGCTCGCGATAAAATTGCCAAAATAGAGCTAAAACCATTAAAAATTGAAAATGTTGAAACAAATTTACTCGGAGAAAAGAAAGTTGAAACGGCAGGCAATATCGAAGGAATCGTTTTTTGGACAAAGAATCCAAAGCCTATGTTAGAGAAACTTGACAAATTAAGAAAATTTAAATATTATTTTCTTTACACTCTCAACGCATATCCAAAAGAAATCGAAGCAAATCTTCCACTGCTTGAAGAGAGAATTGAAAGTTTCAAAATCCTTTCAAAATTTTGTCCTGTTATTTGGAGATATGACCCAATTCTTATCACCGATGGAATTGACGAAAATTGGCATATTGAAAAGTTTGAATATTTGGCAAAGGAATTAAAGGGATATACCAAACATTGCAAAATTAGTTTTTTGATTGAAAGTTATAAGGGCTGTGATAAAAATTTGCATAAACCAAATGAACAGCAAAAAGACAAAATTTTGTCTGCCATTTCTAAAATTTCCAAAGAAAATGGAATTCAAATTGAGGCGTGTGCCGAAAATGACTACTCAAAATATGGCATTGTTCCAAGTAAGTGCATAGATGGAGAAATTTTCGAGAAACTTTTAACTGAAAAATATAAAGATTTGAGTCTTCAAGTCAAACGCAAAAATAACAAACTTGATGGGCAACGCAAAAATTGCCTTTGTATGCCGTCGGTTGACATAGGGCAGTATGACACTTGCTTTCACGACTGCAGATATTGTTATGCAAAAAAATCTTCTCAAAAGTCAATGAGAGATAAATCTGTCGGCACTATTTACGAAAGGAAAACCGAGCTTGAATTTGAGTACAAGTAATGCCATGAAAAACTTTTAAAAGAAAAATATGTATAAATAAAATAAAAAAATTTATATGTAAAGTTTGACATCAATTTTGACATCAAATAACACATTTTTAGATAGTTTTAGATAGAATTAGACCGAAAGTAAAAATTTCACACTTTCGGTCATTTTTATTGGTAAAATTTAATAGAAAAATATTTGATGTCAAAAAACGCATTAAACGATGTCAAAAAATTAGTTATAAAATTATAATAAAAACCCCGAATTTATCGGAGTTTTAGTGGTAGGATTGAGTGGACTCGAACCACCGACCCCCACCTTATCAGGGTGGTGCTCTAACCGACTGAGCTACAATCCTATATTAAGTTTTTCTCGGGATGAGTGGAGTCGAACCACTGTCTCCAAACCCCAATTTTTTTCTTATCAGGGTGGTGCTCTAACCGGCTGAGCTACATCTCTATATGGTTTGTTTTAACGAGTTTAGCAACTCTCGTTGGCTTGCTCAAAGTGGTCAAATTCACCTTATCAGGGTGGTGCTCTAACCGGCTGAGCTACATCTCTATAAACATATATACTGCTTAGGAACTATCTCAAGTCCCTAAACAAATGTTTCAATCTTGAAATATTCCGTTTTAGGATGAGGGAGTTATGGGATATTTCTTGATTGCATTAGTGATTATACTTATTTTTCTTCTATTTGTCAACATATTATCTAAAAAAAAATATTTTTTTTAGAATTACAAGATCTTTTAATGGTTTTGTATTCATCATTAATATTATAAATTTACATTTAAAACTACTTATCTTTATTATTTCTATGAAAAACCTAAAATTGTATAGTCTTCTATAATAATCTTACATCGTTTTTATCAATACTTTATTATTATCTTCCTCATTAGCATATTTATCGATTACTTTACTTTTATTGTTTATCATTCTGCAAAAATTTTTAAAAGTCATCTTTTCTATTTTTGTTCCATTAATATTTAATTTATCACAAAATTTTTCTCTTGCCCCAACATATTTCCCTTTTACAAATAAATTACATTCTGCTATTTTTGTTGTAAAATCATATCCTTTCATAAATAAGGTTTTAATAATTTCAATTTGCTTTTCTTTCCCAAAAGTTTTAAAATCTTCAGAAAAAGCAACAATTCTTTTTCGTTCTTTACATAATTCATTTCTTAATTTCATAATCTCATTTTTAAAAGAATGTATTTTATTTTTTAATTTTATGTTTGTGCTATCAACAACACATTCTTGATGACTATTTATTACAGTTGAAAAATTGCTTTTATTCTTTTTGCAAACTTCTTTTGCCACTAGCATAGTTGCATAAGCATCATCACAACTTTTATGAAATTTAATCTTATCAATATTTATTTTTAAATCAATTAAAATATTTTCTAAAGATTGAACATGCATCTCTTTAAAATAAATTTGATATAATTTTTGGATATCAAACCCTTTTAAATCTAAATGTTGTAAATTGTATCTATTGCAAGCATTTAACAGAAAATGAAAATCACTTAAAATACTATGTCCACATAAAACTTGATTTTTCTGTGTTAAAATTTTCTTAATTTTAGGATAATAATAAGAAAAATTTTGTTTGCTATTAAAATATTCTTCACTATATGCCAAATTTATCTTTGGTCTTTTTTTGTTTTTAGATAGGATAAATCTACTTTCAGGATTTATAACAATATCTTCTTTTTTGATTACTTTAAAATTTTCATCTGTCAAACAATATCCAAAAGAACATATATGAATTCCATCACTACACTCAATATCAAAAAATAAATACTGCAAGTTTTCCTCCTTATCAAGTTAGATTATATCATAAAATAATTTATTGTAAAGCACAATAATACATAAAATAAAAAAGATGTTAAAGAACACCTTTTTTAAACTGATTTTATAAATTTATCATAATTAATATATCAAATTAGTGAAATAAATTAAGATCAACTTGGCCATATTCTATTTTCTTTAAACCAATCAGTTTCTTTTAATATCAAATCATTATTAGAACACTCTACTTTAATATTTTCTCCACTTATAATAAAAACAATATTACCATTTAAGAGTTTGAATGTTTCTTTTGTTTCTCCATTTTCTTGATAATAATCAACCATAGTCGGAACATATATTTTATCTGTATAAGGTGCAACATGATTTATAAAATCTTGAGATGGGAATTGATTTTCTTTTATATCAGTATATTCGCTTGTGCCTGCACAACAACAAACCACAACATATTTAGGTCTTATTTGACTCATAAGTTCTTCTCCTGATGACGTTGGAGAACCATGATGACCAGCTTTATAAAGAACACACTCCGGAAGACCACCTTGAGTTTGATTATAATAATCTACCAAATGTTTTTCTCCACTTTTTTCAAGATCTCCTGTAAATAAATAATGATTTTCTCCTTGATTAAACATTAAGCAAACTGAATAATCATTTTCATTTGTAGCCTTATTTTCATAATAATAATTATATAAAATTTCCATTTCAACATTTTCTGAAATTTGATACACACGTTGAGCACCATTTTCATTATTATAACATTCTAATGCATTATAGTGCTGTGCTCCTTCTGCGACCTCATTATCTCTCGCTATATAATAATCGTTTAAGGTTGACCCCTCTTTTGCTTCTTTATTTGTCAAAGGAAAATCAATAATTGTTTCAACTTTATAATGTTCAAAAATACCTTCTGAACTAGATGAACTTAAAAATGCTTCTATATGATCCCTGTCAGAATGAGTAGCAATAACGAATTCAAGTGTGTTATCTTGAACATATTGATCAACATATTCTATTATTCTTTGTGCCGAACTTTGACGAGAGCCTGCATCAATCAATATATCAGTATCTCCACTTTGCACTAAAATGCAATCTCCTGCATAATGGTTTCCAAGAGTCATAAAGTGAATTCGTAAATCTCCAATAGCCAAAACATCTGATTGTGTCTTATTTATAAATATAAATCCTATAAAGCCTCCGGCAAAACCAACGACAGCAAATATAATCGCTAAAATAATGGTTAAAATTGCAACCTTCTTATTACTCATTTGCAACCTCCACTATTTTTATATATCTATAACGAAAAACATCTTTATATAAAATATTATCCACAAAATATTTTATATAATATTCTCCAACATTATCATAATCAACATTTGACTCTGTCCTAATCTGTGAAGAAATATCCTTCCCAAAAGCAACTGCTTTAGCACCTTGATCTATATACTCATCTCCAATTTCTAATGTTATTGTTTTTTCACCTATTATTTCAAATTTATCATTTTTTGTTAATGTCTTACATGTGAAATATCCAGCAATGACAGCAAGTATTAAAACCAAGACAACAATAAAAAAACTTAATGGATAACGTCTTTGAATCTTTTTTATTTGACTTTTTGATGACATAAAATCTCCTTTGTATTTTATATATAAAGTTTATCATAACCATAAATATAAATCAATCTTTAAAAAATCAATTATATAAATTTAACTTTTTAAAAACTTGTTATTTTTAAATATTTATGATATATTATAAAAAAAGGATTAAATATGAAGAAATTAGATGAAAATTACTTTCAAACAGATTCAATGAATCAAAATTCAATTGAAGATTTTATAAATAAAGATGAACAAATTTTATGGAGAGGAAAGCCTAAAAAATCTGCGTTCATCTTGTCTTCAATTTTGCAGATGCTTCCAATTGCCTTAATTTGGCTTCTTTTTGATGGTGGTTTTATTGCTTGTCTATGTATTTTTTCTGATGAAATGCCTATCTATGCTATTATAATATTATGCGTTTTCTTCCTTCTTCACTTAACTCCTGTATGGATATGGATATCTAATATTGTAACAGCAAATGCAAAACATAAAAATATTGAATATGCGTTTACAAATGAAAGAATTATAATAAGATCTGGTATTCTCGGAATCGATATTATCAATATATATTATAATGAAATTAATTCTGTAAATTTAAAAGTTGGATTAATCGATAAATGGCTGAAAGTTGGAGATATTTACATTACAAGTAATTCTCATGCACAAGTATTGTATGATATAACAAATCCTTATGTTATAACAAATAAACTGCAAAAAATTGTAAATGACATTAAAACTGATATGCAATACCCTAATGAACTTAGACCTGATGTAAATAAAGGATTTAAAACTAAATATAATGGAGATATAAAAGAAAATAACTAAAAACAGGACAAAAATTTGTCCTGTTTTTAGTTTAATTAAGATTACAACCCCCCCCCATTCATTTTCATCACTACCATAAACTGATATAATATCTTTTTTATCAATGTCTGTCATTTGTGCAACGCCATAATCACTTGAAATGGAAGCATTGTAATACATAATTGATTTGCCAAGCCAATCATCTGTTCTAAGATCAGAAAAACCTAAAGTATGCATCATTTCATGAGTTACAACTGCTGAAAGAAGTGTTATGCTAAAATCTTCACTATAAGCATAATTTATAAGTCCACCTCTTAAATTAATTTCAATTGGATATAAAATTTCAGCCTTTAAATCATCAGTTTTATAATTAGTATTTCCTCCAATATTTTGAGGAAGTTCAACATTGTTATTAATATAAATGATTCTATTACTCTTATCAACATTATCTTCAAAAACATAGTTAAGATTATCTGATAATTCATCTATTTCATTAATTGACTTTTTAACTTCTAATGTTTCTTCATAAGTAAAATCTTTTAGTTTTATTAAAATTGGTTCTGGAGAAATACTTGAATGAATATTTTGATAAAATGAATTTTTAACAAAACGTTCTTTTCCCTCTTTATTTGCTTCTATTGCTTTTGAAGAAACCATTGTTAATCCAATAGGTAAACATATAAGTGAACCTATTATTCCAATTGGAATTAACATTCTTAATAATTTTCTATTTTTTAACAACATATTTCCTCTTATCTATTACCCCAAAGTCCATGTAAATTACAATAAGCATAAGCATTTTCAAAAGTTTCATCTTTCGTTAAACTAAATTCTGCTTTTGGCTTGTCCGTTGGCAAGAGATTTTTTACATAAAAGCCCTTATTTGTTTCAATTAATATCATTGATATGTAATGCTCATTAGTCATAGGATGTAAAACTTCACCTACTACTACTTGAACTTTATCTCCATCAATATCTACTACTGGTTTATGTTTTTCAACTGCACCATCAGTTGTATTTGCACTCAATTCTTCCATTTGTTGACCACAACAAAAAACAGGCACTCCACTATCATATAATTTTATTACAACATTTCCACAAATTTTACATTTATAAAATTTTAATTTTTTCATTTTTTCCTCCATTTAATTTACTTTTATATTATAAATCTTTTAACATTAAAAATCAATGTAAAAATATTATTTAATTTTTATTTTATATAACATTACAATAAAAAATAGCATATAAAATCTTGTATAAAAGGAGATTTTATGGCAAACGAAGATTTTTATATTGGGGCAAATGATGAACATGGTGTAAATCCTCCCACTGCAGGGAAAAGAACTCCCGTTGTCCCAGGACTTAACAGACAAATTTATGAAAACGAATTCAATAGAGCGGCAAAAAACAAATTTATTGAAGCATGTATGCGACAAGATTTTTCGGTTTTTGATGTCAAACCAGAACTTCAAGATGTTTCAATTTCTGAAAGAGTGCGAAGAATTAATTCACAAAATTTAACTCTTTTAGTTACATTTGCTTATAATGCTTATGGAAATTCATTCAATTCAGCATCAGGTCTTGAAGTATTCTATTCACCTTCAAATGTAAAGGCCAACCAAAGCCGTGCACTTGCTCAAGACCTTTATAATCAACTTATAAATGGCACAGATCAAAATGGTCGTGGTGTAAAAACGCTTGATGTCGGAGTTCTATCAAGTGTCAACTGCACATCATCTCTTATCGAAGCAGGATTTATGACAAACCTACGAGAAGCACAACTTATGATTAATCCTCTTTTTCAAACAGAAGTAGGAGAAGAAGCCTGTCAAGGTGTATGTGATTTTTTGAATGTTCAATTTATCCCTAGAGATAACCTTTCCAATTATCCTTTGCTTCGCTTGGGCGATAGAGGAAACTTTGTTTATCTTTTACAATTTATTTTAAATCAATATGGTAATAATCTCACTGTTGATGGCATTTGGGGACAAAATACTCAATCGGCAGTAATTCGTTTCCAAAGAGAAAATTCTCTTACTCAAGATGGCCTTGTTGGCAATAATACATGGAAAACACTATTGACTCTATCCCCTTATCCTCTCTTAAAATTAAATTATCGTGGGGCTTATGTTAAATTACTGCAACAATTATTAGAAAGCAAACTTTACCCAGTTGGTAACATAGATGGAATTTTTGGCTCAAAAACACTGAATGCAGTTAAATCTTTCCAAAGAGCAAATAATCTTTCTGTTGATGGAATTGTAGGAAATAATACTTGGGGTGCTTTAACAATGTTATAACAAAAGTTGAAGATATAATAAAAGTTTTGATTTTTAAATAAAAAAGATGATGTCTTAAAAAACATCATCTTTTTTTATTTAGAACTATAAATTTATTTAAATTATCTTTTATTTATAGCATATAATACGATTTCAGTAGGATAAAGTCCTCCACCAAAATTTCTTAAATAAAAACTATATTGATTGTTGTATTCGTGAATAATTTGAGGAAGTTTCCAAAAATGATCATTATTATGATATAAAGATACCATCAATGTTGGACAATCATTTTTTATATGATTTTTACAACCCAATATAGCCTTTTCTTCATCACCCTCAATATCCATTTTTATCATTGTAATTTTCTCTTTAATATCTTTATCTAATGTTACACTTTCTATTTTTATTTCACCTAATTCGTTAGTTGTATTTGCTGATGGATCAGCAATATTATCTTTAATAAAGATAAATCCTTCTTTATCTTGAACTGCCTTATCTTTCAAAATTATATTTTTATAAGGCAAAAGATTTTTCTTTAAATATTCAAAAATGGAAGGAGTGATTTCATAACAATAAATTTTGTTATAACAATCAATGCTATAACAAGTCAAAAAATCTAAAATAGTGTCTCCTGTGTAAGCCCCCAAATCTACAAAAACTTCATTTGAACAACTAGGTATTAAATCAAAATCAAAATAGTGTTTTTCACAATGACTAATTGAACGTTCAAGATTATAAAAGTCATAATTTACAAAATTATTAATAATTGAAAATAACAAATGTTTTGATGTATAATCTGCTAGGCTTTCGTAAAGCCATACAAAATCATCGATATGTGTAGTAAGTGTTCTTACTTTATTATCGATTTCATCAAAGTCGTTAATTTCTTCGTGCAAACTTCCCCAAAAAGAAAACTTATCAAAATAATCTTCTAAAATTTTTTTAGTTTGCTTATTCAATGATTTATAATTAGTTTTTATTTTTTCAAATAATTTTTGATATGACAAATCCTTAATACTTTCTACTAAAGAATAAAATTCATAGTCTATAATATTTTTTATTTTAACCATATTATTAATTTATTATTTTTTTATAAAAAAGTTGCTTTTTTATAAAAATTAAAAAAATATTTTTATATATTAATAGTTTAATTAAATTTTGACTTTTTAAAATAAAAGTGTTATTCTTAAATTAATAAAAAAATTATTTTTTTAGATTTGATTAATAATGGAGAAAGTAAATGGGGTTTAAAAAGCAAAATAATATATTATTTGAAGGTATCGTTCCAAAAGCATCTTCTGTATCAAATGGCATGGTAAACATTCCTTTAGTATTTACAAAAGAAAAAGGCTCAATCCATGGTTTTGTCCCTGGCTTTTCAATTAAAGATGTAATTGCAACAAACTTACAAGACTGCAAAAAACTTTTAAATCTTTATGTCAAAGAAGAAGTTCTTAAGAGAATTGAAAATCAAGACTCATTTCCATTTTTCCCTTCAGATGACGAAATTTATAATGATTTTGACAATGTAATAAAAATTATTAGAATTAATTATACTATAGGAAGTCAAACTTATTTTCAAGAGTAAAACATAGGTATATTCAAACTTAGCATTTATTTATAAAAAAAGAGAAATTTACTTTCTCTTTTTTATTTTTAATTTGACAATTCTATATCATCATTATCATCTAAATCACTATTTATATCCAAAATATGTTTTTTATGTCCTTGAGATAAATCTTTACATGTTTTAACTATTTTAGAATTATTTTTAGGGTTTTCTTTATCTTGTAAATTAGTAATAGAATCTCCGATATTTTCATACATATCACTATAAAATTTCATAATATGGTCATAAATAATATTGCCAAAATAATTTCCATCTATAAACCCGATAAAACCATCATCTTCCAATTTTGATAAAAATTTTGTAGGAATTTCTTTATTTACCAAATCATAATTATCAGGGAATAAAAGCATTTGTGAACCTCTATGATAAAGAAGTTTAGATTGCTTTGCATGCAAACGCTTTTCAATTTCATGAATATTGTATAATTTATTAGGGTTGAAATCACCATCAATACTTAACATTATGTTTGCTTTTTTATAAACTTTCCTTAAATATTCATTTATATTTTCTCTTGATAAGTTTTTTATACTATGAATTTGATTATTAAAGAAAATTTCACGATCATCAACGTATCTATCAAGTAAAGTTAGAGGACTTATTGTCTTTATACCTGATCTACGTTCTTCCATTGAAGCAACCATTTTTTGAAAGTCAAAATAATCTTTTTCAGATATTCCATTTTTTACTATATCGGAGATAATTTCTCCTATAGAATCTATAACTTCATTAATATGTTTCTTACTTGTGCAGGCTGATATACACTTAAATGAAAGATTGTTTGATAATACTAAAGGTTCAAAGTTTGCACTATAAACAAGTCCTTTCTCTGTTCGTAATTTCTTTAATAATTTTCCACTAAATCCATTAAAAATATAATCTTCAACCAAAGCATATAATTTTACTTCTTTCTCTGTTTGATTAGTGCTATAAAGAATATCTATATTTATAGTTTTGCAATCTTCGATTACATTTGCACTTATTATATTTGCTGGTGGATAGTATTGTGGTTTGAATGGTTTATTGATTAATTCAGGATTAGATGGGAATACATTGACAAAATTATTTTCTATTATATTCTTTATTTCATCAAACTCTAAATTACTTACAACTGAAATAACTAAATTCTCTGATACAAAATTTTTATTAATATAATCCTTTAATATGCCCTCATCAATTTTAGCGATTGAATTTTTAGTCCCTAATACAGCATTAGGCCTAAAATTTTTCTGTATTAATCTACGAATTTCTTCAAATCCTGAATCATCATCTTTTGCGATCAATATTTCTTGATTAATAGCCATTCTTTCTAAATCTATAGAATCTTTTTTAAAATGTTTGTTAGATAGAAGTTCACTATATACTTTACATGTTTCATTCAACCTTGAATTAGGAGTATCTGCATATAAAACTAAATAATTTTCTGAAGTAAAAGCATTTGAATTTATATTATTATTTCTTATAAATTTATTAAACTGATTTAACGAGATTTTAGGAGTCTCTTTGCATAACATATGCTCCAAAAAATGGGCAGTCCCCTTTATTTTTCCATCAACCCTTGAACCTCCAACAAAACCAACTGCAAATTGAGTCGTGTTATTAACATTATGTTTATAATAAATTAAAGTTGCCCCATTAGGGAACTTGAAAAGCCTGTGATATCTTGATATTTCTTCCATTTTTCCTTCCTTTAATATATTTTACAACATAAACGAAGTTTTGTCTAGACCCTTTAAACAAATTTATGAATCAAAACTGATTTATTAAAATTAATAAAAATTAAAATTTTACTTTTCTCCTTAATTAACTTCGCATAAACTAGTATAACTAAATTTTTATTCTTAATAAATAATGGTCATTACTTGAATGTTATTAAAAAAATAAAACAAACAAAAAGAACTTTACCATTTAGTAAAGTTCTTTTTATTTCATATAATAAAATTTATTATTGTGTTATTATATTAAAATTTTTAAAAAATCAAATATTTAATATTGAATTCCCCAAACAACTAAATGTTTTGCCTTCTTCCCACAAACAACACATTTATCAGAAATTGGTTCTTCATTTTCAACTATACAACGAGATTTTGTTCCTCGAATTTCTTTCATTTTAAGTTCACAAGCCTCATCACCACACCACATTGCTTTTATAAAGCCTGGTTGACTATTCATAATTTTTTCAACTTCTTCTAGATTATATGCTTTATATGTTTTTTTGTTGTTTCGCTCCAATGCAGTATTATATAAATTAGTTTGTATATCATCAAGAAGTTTCTGAATTTTTTCTACAATGTTTCCATCATTTTCAACAAAAATACGTTCTCTTGTATCTCTTCGTGCAAGGCACAATTTCCCATTTTGCAAATCTCTCATTCCTATTTCAATTCGAACAGGGATACCATTTACTTCATGTTCTGCAAACTTAAAGCCTGGGGATTTTTCGCTTTCATCGATAAATGATACAATGTTATTATCATTCAACTTTTTATTTATCTCTCTAGCCAAAGCAACAATCTCATCTTCTTTTCCAATAGGAACAATCACAACTTGTCTTGGAGCAATTTTAGGAGGAAGCACAAGCCCATTGTCATCACTATGGACCATAATAAGCCCACCAATCATACGAGTTGAACAGCCCCAAGAAGTTTGATAAACATTTTCAAGTTTATTTTCTTTATTTAAGAAAGCAATATTATATGCTTTTGAAAATTTTTGTCCAAAATAATGAGATGTTGCACTTTGCAAAGCAACACCATTATACATTAATGCTTCAACAGTATATGTATATTCAGCACCTGCAAATTTTTCTTTTTCTGTTTTTCGCCCAACAATCACAGGAATAGCAAGATAATTTTCAAAAAAATCTTTATAAACATTCAACATTTGAATTGTTTCTTTTTCGGCTTCTTCTTTAGTTGCATGGACAGTATGCCCTTCTTGCCATAAAAATTCCCTTGTTCTTAAAAATGGTCTAGTTTCTTTTTCCCAACGCACAACACTGCACCATTGATTATATAAAAGTGGTAAGTCTTTATATGATTTAACTATAGATGAATAATAATCACTAAAAAGAGTTTCACTTGTAGGCCTAATCATAAGTTTTTCTTCAAGTTTATTTTTGCCACCTTCAGTAACCCAAGCACCTTCTGGTGCAAACCCTTCAATAAGGTCTGACTCTTTCTTTAATAATGATTGTGGAATTAAAAGAGGCATATATATATTTTGATGACCAAGTTCTTTGAATTTTCTATCTAGAACACTTTGCATTTTTTCCCAAATTGCATATCCATTAGGTTCAAAAACAATACAACCTTTAACTGTTGAATAATCAGCAAGCCTTGCTGCTCGAACAATATCAGTATACCATTTTGCGAAATCGACATCTCTGCTAGTAATTGCTTTATTTTTCATTTTTTCTCCTTAATTATAAAATCTAGTTTATTATAGCATAGATTTATTTTAAATAAAATATTTTTTCTTAATTTTTCTTTTTAAATTAATATTATTAAAAAATAATATTTTTAAATCTTAAACAAAGATAATAAAACTATTACATTCTTTATATTAAAGCACAATTCTCTATTTTATAGAATTAAAAATGTTGCAAATAAAACATTATAAATATATACTTTATTATATAAAAAGGGAAAATGTATGGAAAATTTTGATTTAGGAAAAAAGATTTCATCTTTACGAAAAAACAATTCTATGACGCAAAAGGAACTTGCATCTCTTTTGCATATTTCAGATAAAGTAATCAGCAAGTGGGAGCTAAATCAAAGCGAACCTGACATAAACTCATTAAAAAGTTTAAGTCATATATTTAATATAAGTATTAATGAACTTCTTGGACAAAATAAAGAACAAGAAAAAATTAGTTCTAATGAAAAAGTTTACTTCTTTTTTAAAAAGTATTACATACCACTTATTGAATGTATTTTATGTCTTTTTGCCCTAATTGATATTTGTGTTGGATATAGTATATTAAAAGATGATATTCCAGACTATGGTATAGGAATTTTAATTGGTTTCTCAATAGCATTTGTCCTATTACAATTATACATTCTTCTTATCAACAGCAAAAGCATAACTATAAAAGTGTTAAAAATTATAAATTTTATTATTCTATTAGGATTTCTCGCAATAAATATTGCATTTATTGTTTTAATAAAAAATAATGACTTTAAACATTTTTATGTTGTTGGGCTTGTTCAAACTTCACTAATGTTAATTGCAATTATTTTTGATTGTTTACATGAATTTAATATTCTTAAATCGTGTGGGCCTCTTAAACTTGGGAAAATAGTGTTTGTTCTTCTTATTGTTTTTATAGGATTGCAATATGGTTTTATTATAGGTAATATTACAACCTCATCTGTAATATTTGCTGACGAAAAGTATGAACAAGAAACACCCGTTGGATTAAAATTTGAAAAAGACAAAATTGTTTTTTATCATATTGGAGAAACTTTTCAACTAAAGTTTGAATATGACCCTGATTATAGCAGAAAAGAAAATGTAACATTCTATTCTGACAATGAAAATATAGCAACAGTTAATGAAAACGGGCTTATAACAGCATGCTCCTATGGAGAAACAGAAATCTTTGCTTGTTGCGGAAATGTAACGGAAAGAATAGATGTTGATATAAAAAATATAGAACTTTCAAAAGATGAAGCAATTACAGTTTATTCAGGAAATCAAAATACCCAAATTGCCATAAGCCCAATAGATTCTTTGGTTTCTGTTTATTATGCTAATAAAGACATATCTTTTATTATTACTGATGAAAATGGCAACTTAATCTCTGATATAATTGAGATAAAGAATTATGAAATAAATGAAGATTTATTATGGTGGAAAGATTATGAAATGGTTCTTAATCTTAATATTAATTATTTGGAAAGAACCAATGCTTATTATAAACTTTTAGTTTTTGATCATGCCTTAAATCGCTATACCTATAAAGCAACCTTCAATGTGGTAGATATTTCTTCTATAGATTTTCAAAATATAGATTTTAATAATTTATGTGCTGGCGAAATTGTATGTATTAATACGACTTACTCTCCAAGCAATGTAAAAAATCCAACTTTTACTTATCATACTGATAATACAGACATCGCCGAAATTATTGATGGAAACAAACTTTTGATAAAAACATTAGGGACTTTTACTCTTACAGCAACAACTCATAATGGAATAAGTAAAAGCCAAATTATAAATATAAATAGATACCTTCGTTTAAATTCTGTGATAGTTAGTGGGAGTAATGGAATTGGCAAAAAAATTATAGAAAAAGTTTCTTTTGAAAGTGGGAAAATCCCTTATTCAACAACACTGAAATGCGATTACAGTGGTTCTTTGACATTTACAGATTCTTATGAAAAAGATGGAGCATATTATTTTGAATTTACAGCGACTTCTTTGGGTAAAGGTTCTTATTTAGTATATTTGGATTCAAATATTACTGGGTCACGCAGATATTATACTATTGTTGACCAATATGAAATTACAGCAAAAGGAGATAGAACTCTAAGTCTATATAAAGAATATTATTCTTTGACTTTAGAATTTACAAACGAAAGCAATGCACAAAATGAAGGAATTTGGTATCATATTGAATCTAGCGATTCTAGTATAGTAACAATATCTGGAGGAGGAAAAGAATTAGATTTTCTTTTAAAAAACGATTCTGACCCTATCAAACTCATCCCTAAATCTGCAGGAACATGCACAATTACAATTTCTAATGAACACTTTAACCAAACCTACACATACACTGTAATTCCTAAAACAACTTATTTACAACTAGAGAATCCAAATGACCAAAATTTAACTTTTAATATAAATGAAACAGAAAATTATATTATTAATCTAAATTATGATGCTATGCCTTTAGCAATCACAAAAACTGCATTTAAATTAACTGGTAAAAATCGTTGTATAAATGCATCGTTAAATTATAATGAAGACGGGAAATGTTATATTTTACTTAAAGATTTCTATATAGATTATGTTCATGAAAGTATTTCTGAGACAGTAACAATCTCAACAGTTGATGATGAATTTTCAATAACTATAAATGTAACGTTAATTAAAAACTAAAAAATATCAAAAAAAGATAATGTATTATTTATGTTATCTTTTTTATTCCCTTACGAAATCATACAATAGATAATATTATTTAATTTTTAGATATATAATAGTATCTATATTTTCCTTTTTACTATCTTAACATTTATTTATTTTTTTGCCAAAATAAAACTTTTATCAATTAAATCATATATTAAACTATTATCAATGCTATTATCAAGAACCACAGAAATCCAATGCTTTTTATTCATGTGATAACCTTTATAAATATTTTGATTATTAACTATACTATCAATTTTTTCTGGTTCTATCCTTACATTGATAATATCTATTTTTTCTTTAGACTTTTCATCGAGTTTATATTTGGGCAAGGTCATCAAAACTCCATACCATTTTTTATTATCTTTTCTTCTCCAAATTGCATAATCTGGAAATTTTTGCCACAAATATTCTAATTTATCTCCATAATTATTTTTTATATATTCAACAACATTTTTTGTTTGTAAAGATGTATAAACATTTGTATCAAAACAACATAATTCTATTTCATCAATTATATTTTTACATTCATTATTAATTTCATTTATAAAAGCACCTTGTGCATTATCTACATAAAATAAAGAATATGGTTCATTTGTTGATTTATCAATAACATCTAGTCGAATTTCTTTATCTTTATCAATTTGCATTTTAAATAAAAAATCACCATTACAAATTTCATTATAATATATATATTTATCTTCTTTTTCTAAAAATCCAAATTTCACTAATTTCTCTATATTTAAAGTTTTACTTTTTAACTTTGTTACATCTATCATTTATTTAGCCCTTTTAAATATTATAACATAAACTGACTTTCATCTATAACATAAAATTATATTTTTATACTTAAATTTATCCCATTAATTATTATTGAATAATGCATGTATATATACAAATAATAACAATATGAAAAGATTTTTAATTATGTGCTTACTATTATTAACTTTATTCACTGGAGTTTTACAAACTAATAATACAAATATTAGTTATTCTTTAACGCAAGAGAATGCAAAAGAAGATTCAAGAGATATCCCAATTATAATGTATCATTCAATCTTAAAATCAAAAAAAGGTAATTATGTGGTTTCTCCAGATATGTTAAAAGAAGATATAAAATACCTAAAAAATCATGGTTATCAACCGATATTTATACAAGATATTATAAACTTTTGTGATGGTATTGATACTTTACCTAAAAAACCTGTTGTTTTATCTTTTGATGACGGACATTATAACAATTATTACTATGCATATCCGATACTTATAGAAGAAAAATTTAAGGCAAATTTGAATATTATTGGTTGTTTTTGTGAGTTTACTACATCTAGTAAAGATTGTGATAATCCAAATTATTCCTATTTAACATGGGAAGAAATCAAAACACTTCATGATTCTGGAATATTTGAAATTGGAAATCATACTTATAAAATGCACTCCTATAAACCTAGATATGGAATAAAGAAAATGGAAAGTGAAACTGAAGAAGAATATAAAACTGCTCTCGAGCAAGATGTCATAAAACTTGAAAATAAATTAATGATTGATTGTGGATTTAGAACCAATGTCTTTGCCTATCCTTTTGGTGCCTATGATAAAACAAGTGAAAATATTTTAAAAGAACTGGGCTTTAAAGCATTTCTGACTTGTAATGAAGGAATAAATAAAATCAAAAAGAATGACAATTCTTCACTATCTCATTTAAAAAGAATAAATAGAACAGGCTTGCTAACAACTTATCAGTTTTTCACAAAACATAAAATATATTGATAATTTGATTTATCAAACATAAATTTAGCGTAAAAATAAATAAAATATATTTTATTTGTAAAATATAAAAATATTTTTTCTAGACAAATTAATAGGAATCAATTATAATATATTAATAAAACATACGAGAGAAAAAATGATTAAAAAACTTTATACCAAAATTTTTAAGTTAGCAGACTATGCTACAACAAAAAACATACGCAAAATGCACTATCAAACACCTTTTTCATTATATGAAGAAAAAGATTTAATTTATGGCAAAAATAATAAAACAAACAAATTTGATATATATTATCCTAAAATATATGAAGATAAAAAATTACCAACAATATTAAATATACATGGTGGAGGATATGTTGCAGGTTCAAAAGAAAATGAAAGTGAATTTTGTCGCCGTATCGCGACAAAGGGTTTTTGCGTTATAAATATGGAATATACATTAGCAGACAAAGAAGGTTTTCCTAAACCGGTATTTGAAGTTTTTGACTTGTTTAATTTTATAGAAAATAATAGTTCTATAAGATCTCATATAGATTATGATAATTTTTTCATAGCAGGAGATAGTGCTGGTGGGCATATTGCAAGCACTGTCGCAAATATTCAATGTAATGAAGATATAAAAAAAGTTTTTGACGTCAATGGTGGTCCTAAAATAAAAGGATTAATATTGAATAGCCCAGTTTTTGGAGTTTTTAAATTCGGCAATCTTCCTATCCTTAAAAACAAATTTGAAGAAATAGTATTCGGAGATTATAAAGGAACACCAATTCAACAATATTGTCATAATTTTGATATATTGTCAAAAAATTTTCCTTCAACCATAATATTCTCTGCGAATAACGATATTTTAAAATTTCATACAAAAATGTTCTGTAAAAGAGCAAAAAAATTAGGACTCAATGTCCAAAGTTATAATTTCACAGCAGGAAAATCTTTAGGACATGATTTTATTATTTATAATTTAGAAAATAATGAAAGTAAATTTGCTATAAATCAAATCAGCAATTTTATTATTGCAAATCAAAATAATCAATTATCTCAAGGTGTAAATGAATATAATATTAACTTAAAAACAATGTCAAAAACAAAAAATTCTAATAAAATAAAAGAAGGAAAACTAACAAAAAGACAATTACTTACTGAACAAAAAGAAGATTCCTATTGTGAAACCACTTTATAAATAAGTGCTACAAATTTTAATAAAAAAAAACACGGGCTAACTCCGTGTTTTTTTTTCTAAATATATATTTATATTTTATAATATTTCTTAAAAAATTAAATTTTAAGTTACAAAATCAATTATTATCTTTTTCCTTTTCTACCTGCATCATTATTGCACATTCAATTCTCTTTTTAAAGAGTTTACAACCATATTCATATACACCTGTTATATCCCCAGATGCATGATAAGCATTTGCAGCACAACCACCACTACAATATAATTTAGCCCAACAATTTTGACATTCTTTTCTTGCATAAGCATTACAATTTTTAAATTTATTAACTAATTCTTGATTTTTTACTCCATCAAAAATATTTCCTAAACTATATTTACTGTCCCCAACAAATTGATGACAAGGGAATAACTCTCCCCAAGGAGTAACAGCCATGTATTCACAGCCACTACCACAACCACTAATCCTTTTGTATATACAAGGACCATTTTTTAAATCAAGCATATAATGATAGAAAGTTATTGGTCTTCCTTCTTTTTCTCTCTTCAACATTTCCTTTGCTAAAATTTCATATTGCTCATATAATTTTGGCAAATCTTCTTCTGTTAAAGCATAAGGATCATTTGGACTGCAAACAACAGGCTCCATACTAAGTTCAGTAAAACCAAGGTCTGCCATATGAAAAATATCATTTGTAAAATCAACATTATTATGAGTAAATGTTCCTCTAATATAATAACTTTTATCCCCTCTTTTTTTAACAAATTCTTGAAATTTAGGGACGATAATATCATAAGAGCCTGCTCCACTGATTGTTTTTCTTAAATGATCATGAACTTCTTTTCTTCCGTCTAAACTTAATACAACATTATCCATTTCTTTATTACAAAAATCAATTACATCATCATTAATAGACATACCATTTGTTGTTAAAGTAAATCTAAAATGTTTATTGTTTTCTTTTTCTATGCTTCTTGCATAAGCAACTATTTGTTTAACCACTTCAAAATTTAAAAGAGGTTCGCCACCAAAGAAATCAACTTCTAGGTTTCTTCTTGTCCCACTATTTTCTATTAAAAAGTCAATGGCACGTTTTCCAACTTCAAATGACATTAATGCTCTTTCTCCATGATATTTACCTTGACTTGCAAAACAATATTCACAATTTAAGTTGCAAGTATGTGCCACATGCAAACATAATGCTTTAATGACAGTATTTCTATTTTTAAAATCAAATGCTTTATTTTCAAAAGTATCTTTAGTGAATAATTGCTTATTTTTCTTCAACTCCTCAATTTCTTCAAAAACATTTTTGATTTCTTCTTCATTAACTGTTTTATCATCTTTATATTTTTCAAGCATTAATTTAATTATTTCTTCTTTTGATTTTTGTTCGTATAACTCAATAATATCATAAACTAAATCATCTACAACATGAACACTTCCACTAAAAACATCTAAAACGATGTTATTCCCATTTAATTTATATTGATGTATCATCTCTCCTCCATAACAATAAAAATACCGTTAGATTTAAAATCCCACGGCATGGTTTATGCGAAAAAGCAAAATTATTTTATATTAATTTGCTTTATTTTCACATTTTTGATTTGCAACACCACAAGATGTTTTGCAAGCAGATTGACAAGATGTTTGACATTCGCCACAACCACATTTTGATAAATCTTGGTCAACAAGTTTACGAGTATCTAATGTTTTAATTCTTTTCATTTTTTTCTCCTTATTTCTATAATATTCTATCTTATATTTCTTTATTTGTCAAGTTTTTTGAAACTACTTTAACTTTATTAGGTAATTGACCTGTAGAACTAATTAAATTTAAGTTATGTTTTGCTATATATTCTATATATTCACAAGATTCCTTATTAATAATTTGTCCAGGAATTAAAATAGGAATACCAGGTGGATAAACATAAACATATTCAGCACATACTTTCCCTACACTTTGATTTATATCGATAATCTCACTGGATAATTTTAATGCCTGATTTATAGTAAAACAAATTTTATTATCTATATCTTTAATTTGAATATTCTTTTCTCTTTTTTCTAATGTTCTATCAATATCATTTAAAACTCTCGCAAAATATAATAAATCTTTTTTTGTATCAAAAATTGTAGTAATTGCAACAGCATAATTAATATAACACATTTCAAGTTCTATATTTTTTTCTCTTAATCTTTGCATCAATTCTTCGCCGTTAATATTAGATTGATTGGTTAAAATCACAATTTTTGTCATATCAAAATCAAAAAAATTATGAGAAATGTTGTAGCCAATAATTTTTAAATTTTTTAAATTACTTATAGACTTTTTGAATAAATTTAAGTTTATTTGAAGTTTGTCAAAGTAATCTTTTCCATACTTATCCATAAAATTAATACATTCATCTATAGATGCCATAAGAATATATGAAGGACTAGAACTTTCAAAAATCGCTAAACTTTTAGCCACTTTTTTCACGTCTATTCTATCGCTACAAATATGCAACAATGCCGTTTGAGTTAAACTAGGTAATGTTTTATGTAAACTATTGATAACGATATCTGCACCTTTTTGACAAGCCGAATTATTGGTTATGTATAAATGAGCCCCATGTGCCTCATCTACAATTAAAGGAATATCATACTTATGCACAATTTCAGCAATTTTTTCAATATCAGAAATTACTCCTTCATAAGTTGGAGAAGTTATAAGAACGCATTTTATCTTCTTATTTTTTTTAAACATGATTCAACATCTTCAGGATTAATTTGCATATGTATCTTAAACCTTTCATCAAAATGTGAAGGAATAAAAGAACATTTCAAATTCATAAGTTCAATAGCATGAAAAACAGATTTATGACTATTTTTTGCTATCAAAATCTCATCTCCATTTTCACAAATGCTTTTAATTGATGCTAAAATTCCACAAGTGCTTCCATTAACAAGAAAAAAAGTGTTTTTGGTTTTATATAATTTAGATGCAAACTCCATTCTTTCTTTTAAAATTCCACTCGGATTATGTAAATCATCAAAACCGTCAATTTCAGTTATATCAATATCATAAGGTAAAGAATTATGTAAAAATCTATGCCTTTTATGCCCTGGCATATGCATTGCAATTATATGTTTTTTGGAATATTTTTTTAATAAGTCGTATAATTTCATGATGCGTTATTATAACATAATAAAATTAAAATTACAACCTTCTTCGAATTGGTCTCAAGAAATTATTAACAAAAAAACAAACAAAATAATGACTATAATCAAAGAGTTTAGAAAATATTGAAAATAATTTTTATCTTACAAAAGAAGATATTTTAATGATGCACAAAACTTGAACCACGATTTCTTATAAACTACCTGTAATAAATAACCTTATCAGATTACAAAATGCCAAAATACTATAATAGTCCTTCAATTACAACCACTAACACCACAAAAATACCTTTCAAAACAAAAAAACATAAACTGCCAAATATAATCCAAAACATCCCTCAACCAGAAATGATTGATATATTTTAAAGTTATAAAAAAAAAAAAAACTGACAAACTAAAAAATAAAATTCTCTTAATATAAGAGAATTGTGTCAATTGTACTTGTCTTTAATTAATAAAATTTGCATTCATTTAAAATTAAAAATACTTAATTTTTTACGCTTTGCCTCGATTAAGTACTCCATCTGAACAAATTACTTTTGTAATTGCAAAACTATGATCCCAACCTAAATTTGCATTATCTAACTTAATCCATTCACTCATAGTTCCTTTAAAGTAAAGTGTATGTAAAAAATCACAATTTATCACAGACGATGAAAGCAATTTATCTATTGAACTCCACATAGTTAGTGCCTTTAAATATTTACAGCCATTAAACGCATAAGTTGCAATAGTTTCAACATATGAAGGAATATCAAAATTATTACCTTCTTTCGCTATTGGATATGCGAGTAATGTTTTTAAGTCTTTTGTATATAGAACGCCATCTCTTGCAGAAAATTTTGCATTTGTGGAATACACATCAAATTCTGAAAACGAGTCACAACCATACATATATCCAATAGAAACCATTTCTATATTTGCTGATAAAGTAATGGATTGTAAATTTGTGCAATAATAGAACCATGACGCATCAAAATATTTCACAAAGTTAGGAATAGTAAAAGATTCAAGCGAAGAACATAAACTAAAGGCATTTGAGCCAATATATGTTATAGAATAAGGCATATCTATATTGGTTAATTTTGAAAAACCACTTAAAGCATTTTCGTATATGACATTACAACTTTCATTTACTTTGTATGACGCAACGCTATTGTCTATTCCTTTCATTAAAACAACATAAGGATTGTTTGTATTTCCAAGATAATTTCCATTTTCATATATGTTATATTGCAAAGAAGAACAATTGTCAAATGCACTAGAATCAATTTCAATAATACTGTCAGGTAAAGAAATTGATTCTAATTTAGAGCAATCCTTGAATGCATAATTGTCAATTATCTCTATTCCTTCAGGGATTATCACACTAGTTAAATTTTCACAACCCTCAAAAGCACTTCTATCTATGTGCTTTATCGGCTTACCATTATATGTAGTTGGAATTTCAACAGAAGTAACATTTTTATCCCTAAGTTCTTTAATTGAATAAGAACCATCTGTTTTTAGACCAAACTCAAATAAATTATCCGACTGATTACATCCAGCAAGAAAAATTAGTGGTATAGCCAAAATTATCAATAAAATGCAAAATGATAATATCGATTTTCTTTTTATATTTACCATACTAATTCTTCGTATTTTTTAAATAAAGCCCAAATCAAACTATGTTGTCGATTTAGGCTTTTAATGGCGGGAAGACCGACATCCAATCCTAACATTAGAATATATATTGGAATTGTGTGGATTAAATTAAAGATACAATTAACCAATCATTAAACGAAGTTTACTAATTTCATTTTTTGTCAATAATATTTCCTTATCATTATTTAATGTGATCAAATTTGTAAACTTACTATCTTCATGATAAATATATTTTAAAATAAAGTATATAAATTCTATGGGATACATAATTGTAGAAACAGGAATTCTAAAATCATTTTTTTCTATTCCAATATGTAAATGGCATTTTGTATGAACAATTTCCTTGTGGTCATCTGGTTCATAATCTATTCTTATATATTTTGAATATTGAACATTTTTGACTGCTTCATTATCTACATATGGTAGATATGTTAGACGGCTAAATATTATTTGATTTTCATCATTAAACATATAATCAAAATGTAAAATTGAAAAATCAGTAAATATTATAAAATACTCGTCATTATCTAAAATCTTATTAAAAACTTCATCGTAATTCCGTCTTTTAATATGATTTGTAGAATTTCCAATTCTATTATTATGAATTATTTTATTATTAACAATATCAATATATGCTGAACTACCCTTGTTGCACATAATCCATTCTAGTTCTTTTTTGATTTTATTAAAATCATTCATCTGTTTTCTCTCCGAATAGATTCTCTATAAAACCAATTAATCCTTCAACATCGCTTTGACCTGTTTGAGACAATAACAATTCTTTTATTAATTCAGGATTATCTCTCAATTCTTTAAAATTTTCAAGAACTTTTGCGAAACTTGTTGCCGTTTTACTTTCTTTTCTAGCTATCGTTTTTAAATTATTTAATTCTGTTTTAGTTGGATACTTAAAAGATAATTTAAAATTATTTTGTTTTACTAATTCATACTCATCGATATATTTTTGAATTGCATCATTCCCTGATATATATACTTTAAATTTACTTCGTGTCATAGCTGTAAAGATTCTATTTCTTGCAAATGAATAGATGTTATTCATCTTATGTGCATTGAGAATAAAAACTATGTTTGCTTCATTTCCTTTTGCTCTAAAAATGGTCGTAAATGGAATACTATTAGGAATTCGAAATTTAATTGCATTATCTCTATTAACAATATTTACATTAGCTAAATAATCATTTATACTTTCTTGAAATTCAAATAATTTATAAAATTCATTTTTAAATAAAAGATAATCATCATTAACCGAGATTGAGTTTAAATCAATAATTAAAATATCTTCTGGTTTTATATCTTCAGTCGTGATCAACTTAAAAATTTCATTGCAAACATTTTCATATTGTTCAATATCATTATTATAAATTGAAAATTCTATAGGATTTTCGAATTGTTCAAAATTTTGTTTTCTTCTAACTAATGTTACATCTTTGCCATAATCTAATTGTCCAGACTCAACTTCATAGCCAATACTTTCCCATGTAGATAGGTCTTGTATCATATTTGCCCATTTGGTTTTACCATTTTCAATATTATATACTCCCAACCCTAGTGCGTGTGCTGTAATTAAAATTTGATTAGGAGTTCTGTAACAAATCTTTAAGTTGACATCATTACATGGTTCATCTCCAAAAATTTCTTTTTTTGTTGGCATTGACATATCAGAGTCATTTAAAGATTGAAGCTCATCGTAAGCATAGATTATAGTTCCAGTAGGAGTTAAAACACTTTTAGCAAGTCTAAAGAATTCTAAAGGGAAATCTTGTGCTTCGTCAATAAATATTTTATCATAAACTCCAGTATTATTTATCTTTTTCATTTCTTTTAGCAAATCATCGCAGACATAACCAAATTTATTGGTTTGAGAAATAACATCTGCGATTGTTTTCTTTTCAATATTAAAGGTTTTACATAATGATGAATAAAAACCGTCAGCCTTTAAACTACCCCATGAATGTAATATATGAATATTATCAAAATTAGGATCATTAACTTTATCAAAATCTCTATAAAATCGCATAAATAAGTTTTGAATAAATTGTTTTAATGAAACCGTATAAAAAACATAAGCCATTTTTAATTCTGGATGCAAGTAGTGAAGATAAGCCATTTTTTTGACCAATAAAATAGTTTTTCCACTACCTGCTAATCCTCTAACTCTTAAATGAGTATTTGTATCTTCATATACCATATTGAATTGACTTTCATCAAACATACAGAGTTTATTATTTCTTTGTTTTATTAAGTTGCCTAAAGAATTAGGATTAGAAATTTGTCTCTCATCTTTTTTTGTCAGTCCAAAACTTTTTTGAATAATAGCATTTAATTCTGATAGATTTTTTTCACTAAATACACAAGTCGAATTCTCAATTTTATTTACTATTTGTTCAAATTGATCTCTTGTATAATAAATAATAATATTACTATTTTCTTCATATAAGTCAAAAATATCAGAAGAGTCCATTATTACCTTTGTAATAAATCTTTTGTAAGTCTTTTTTTCTTCATTCGTTTCATAATATACATATATACCAGAGTTACAAATCAGTACTGATTTTAGAAAATTTTTGCTATTATCCATTTCAATAATTGGATATCCTAGATATATGCAAATATCTTTATTTACATCTTTTAGTTTATTTTCAAGTTCATCAAAAAATAAATTATCATATTCATTTTTTTTATAATCTCCAAAAATTTTCATAAAACACCTCATTTAAATTATAACATATAATTTTAAATTTTGTATAACTTTACACAAAAAAGAAGAAGTTTTCTCAACTTCTTCTCGTCTTGTTTTATTGATTGTTTCGCAAATGAGTATAAACTGCATTTGCTGATAAGGTTGAAAAGTTGCCATTTGTTTCGGCGAAGGTTTTTAAATCATGAGCAAGAAGAAACGATATTTTTTCTATCTGCTTTGAGTTTAAATTAACTTTACCTAATTTAAGTTCATATGAATTAAAATCAAAAACAGCAGTGTTTTCATCTATATCTTTACAATCAATAAAACATTGATTGTTATTCGTTTTTCTCATAATTACTTACTAAAAAGCGAATAACACCGAAAAACACTTGGACTGTTCAAAGTCCATAATTATTATAACATTTTTTTTTATCATATTGCTATATTTTTGACAAAAAAAGACAAGTGGGCGTCCCACTTGGTCTAATAATGGGGAATGACTCAAAAGTGAAACTTTAGTTTTTTGGGGTGAATCATCAGAAAGGCTTATTTTATAAGGCTTTTTCACACCTAAAAAACGATTTTGAGTCCATTCCTTATCCTGCTTCTAATTATTTTTCTTCTCTAATGCCTTTTCATAAGCAATTTGAAAGGCTGTTGGTTGATTATTTTCTTCTATTTTCTTTTCTATAATTTCTCCAAACTCATTTACTTCAACGCCTAACATTTTTGACAAATCTTTTAATGTGATTTTTGTAATTTCTTTGTTACAATCTTCTATATTATGGTCGCACGACAAATCTCTTTCGCCATAGGATTGTCCTGTTACGAAATAATCGCAAATAGAAGCTTTGCAAGTATAATTATATCCACTATCAAAAATAATTTTGATTAATTTAAGTCTTTCATTAATGTCATTTTCTTTTATAGTATCAGATAAGCAAATTGATTTACAATTATCTCTTTTAGGATATTTTTCTGCGATTGCTTTTAGTTTTTTTGAAAATTGTCTTTTTTTCGCTTCTTCACTCTTTTCAATTTTTTTATTAGTTTCAATTAAACTTTTGTCACACAATTCTAATAACTCATCAATAGAGCAATTTAGTCGTTTGCAAATATCTTCTGTAACAAGCATTGACATATACGCATCATCATCACTTTTATGTTCAAATAAATCACTTATATCTATTTCCAAATCTTTAATAATATTATCCAAAGATCTAGAAGAATATTTATTATTTAATTGGTAATAAAAGTTTTGTGTATCATAAACTTTTAAATCTAAAATTGGCAGATCATATCTCTCACAAGCGATTTTCAGATATTGTAAATCTGATTTTATGCTATGTCCAAGTAATATTGTATCTTTTGCTGTCAACAGTTCTTTTATTTTATCGTAAAAATTTTTAAAAGATTTTTGTTTTATGAAAGTATCTTCATTATAAGCAAGGTCAATTCTTGGATTTTTTCTATAACCACCAAGATTAAATTTTGCTTCTGGATTCATTACCAAATCTTTTTTATCTAATATTTCAAAATTTTTATTAATAATAACATATCCAAAAGAACACATGTGAACACCATCACAACATTCTATATCAAAAAATAAATATTTCATTCGTCTAATAAATCTCCTAAGTATTTTTTTACAGTTTTTGTGCCAATGTCATTTAATGCTGTATAGAACTTCATTACACCAATTCTTTTCCAAATTTCTTTTAATTCTTCAATTGATAAGTTTAATTCGCCATTTAGATAAAATATGATTGCTTTTTTATCAAAATCATAACCACAACGCACTATAACTTCTTTCAGTAAATTGCAATTTTGATATTCCATTGCCCCTTTTTTTACTTTTTTATATTTTTTCCTCAAATTTTTTTGGAATAAATTAATATCACTTACATTAATGTCTTCTATAATCTTTTTGCTTAAAACTTTATTAGAAGATAATAGTTCCCAATCATAATTAGTATTTTTAAATGTGTATAATTCTTTTTTTCGTTTTATTCTTATTAAAAACTTTCGATCATTAGCATCTTTAACATAATCTTCTAAAATTGTAACTTTGGGGCGTTGTGGATCATCTAAATATTCTAATTCGGATATATCATTGTCTTTATAAAATGCTATTGCGTATGGACAACTTATTAAAATTTTCCCAGCCAGTTCTTCATCTACTACATAATCTTTATCATAATATTCAGTTATTGACAGAGCAATATTTTTTAAAATTTCATCATTTATAAAATCTCTCCCAAATATTTTTTTGCACATATTTGGAAAAGGTTTAAATCTTTCTTCCATTTCCAATACTGTTGAATTTTCTTTTGGAAGATTAAATTGTTCAATTTTATCTTTTAGCAACGTATCCATGGATACATTCATAAGTTTAGACAAAACTATCAATACTTCCACCGAAGGAACAGAATCTGCTGATTCCCATTTGCTAATGCTTTTATTTGTATATTCAAAATCAATTCCTTCCTTCTTTAATTCTTTCGAAATGTAGTCAGCAAATTGAGATTGTGACTTATTAAGTTTTTCTCTAAACTTGTAAATGTTTTCTGCGAAACTTGTTAAATTTTTTTTCATACTTTTTCTCCTTTTGTTGTCTAAATTTTACAAAGCCAATTGAGATAAATCAAGACATTTTTAGTGGAACAATCTACAATAAATAGGATTTTTTCCCAAAATGTTATCTATCAAAAATAGGATAGAAACAAACTAGTTAATAATTACATCTTACCACCATTTTCCCACCGCCATTATTATGTGGTTTAATTACAAATTCAACAAAATCACTTTTAACTAGCAAACTATTATTTTTATCGTATTGTGCTATTTTATAAAAATATTTATCATACGCTAAATTTGTAATAGATTTATAAAACATGCCTTCATCAACCTTGAATACTCCCATAATTTGTTTTTTGTCATCGAAAAGAGTAATTTTTGTACTACAAACATCATCATTGCAATTTTGAAATTTAATTGTTATTAAGTCTTGCCCGCATGAATGGGAAATATTTAACTTATTTAACAATAAATCGTGCTTTTCCTTTTCAATTTTTTTATAATATTCTTTTTCGTTTGTTTTGATAAAGTGTATTGGAATAGTTATTGGATCCGCTATATTAAAATTAAAAAATATTTTAATATTTTCTATAGGTTTATTAAAATTTAATTGAAGTCCGAAACAAGTTAAATTCTCTTCACTTTTAAACAGCAATTCTTTTACTTCTTTATTATCCGAATAATATATCTTTTCAAAATTTTTATTGTAAAGAAATAAAAAATATTTATAAATTTTAATGTCAGGTAACTGCTTTACCTCTATAAATTCGTTAACATTTACATCTTCTCGATATGTTTTACTATTGCAATCGGTAAGCATTGCATTAAATTGTCTTATAGAAATTTGTTTATCAATAAATGCATTATAAAATTTATCATCTTGATCCTCCGCAAGAACATAAAATTTAGATTTATCATTTATTAAATATTTTTGATATTGATCCATTACTTCTTCTCCTTTAGTATATCATTTATTTTCTTTTTTAATATTTCGGTGCCTATTTCATCAATTTCATCTCTATCTACAATATATCCCCAACCATCATCTTCTCTCCATGTCTTATGCAACTTTGCACCTGCATTTAATAAGATTTTTATTCCTTTAAAGTTATTTGGTGCTATTTTAGTTAAAGCTTCATCAAGTTCTTTTTGTGTTGCTGTTTTACAAGCTTTTTCTATAAACCTTATATCTTTATCTAAAACTTTTGATAAGATAACTTTATTTTTCATATCTATAAATTTTTGATATGATAATTCATTGTCTTTGTCTTTTATATTTAATAACCCAAAATTTCTTTTGTAAATTGTATAATATTCTTTATTTATATCACTAGATAAAATTATTTTATTAGAGCCATAACTTGGAGAATGTTTTGATCTTATATACTTACAAAAATTTTCTTCTATTAAATCAAGTTTTTTATTTCTAATCGCATCAATAATACTTGTTATTGAATGTTGAACAGCATATTCAAAAATTTTTCTATAATCCTTATTTTTAATTGCCTCAAAAATAATTTCATATTCATTTGCAGGGTATTTCTTTAATGTTTTTTCATACAAATCATAATCATTTAATGCTATTAGTTCGTCAAGACATATGATACCATTGTGTATGCAAAGTTGCAAATCCTTCTCTTTTTTACTTAATTTACTATTATGGTTTATCTTATTTGAATCAATATCATATTGAGTCATTTGGAATAAATTTGGACGATGGTTTATGCCATATTTTTTTGTATTTACTTTGTTAGCAATATCTATTAGGTCATATTGTTCGTTTTCTAAAAGATTGTCAAAAACTTCTTTTGGTAAATTTACAAAATTTTTATAATAATTAATTCCTCTACCATATACATTATTAAAATCATTTTTATCTTGATCAGCTTGTTTTTCATTATATTCCAATGACTTTTTTAATAAGGATAATGCTAATTTATAATCCTTTTTTCTTATGACATAGTAAATAATATAAGGGAATGATATAGGAAGATTTGTATTTGAAAAAATCTTTTCAGGTATCATCGTATCTTTTATTGCTTTATTTAGGTTTTTATCATATACAATCTTATCTATAATTCTATCACTTAAACAATTACGAACTATCTTAAGACCTGTATTTTTATAATTAATATATCTGTAAACCCTATCATCTAATCCTGTATTATTTGTTGCATTGATATAATCAAGTTTTAATAAATCATTTATTATATTTTTATCATTGCAAAGAATTTCCATATAATAAAATTTTTCCATTGTTTTACTATCATCACCATAATACTCTATATAAGTAAAAAATTCATTGTTTTCAATTAGATAGGTAAATAATTTTTTACTTTCATAATCAAAAACATAATGAAAAATTGTTTTCCCATTTTCATCTTTGTAGTCAGAATCTATTTTAAAATTTCTATACATAGCAACATCATCTTTCTTGGCGCATAATTCAAGTCTGCTGATTGTTATAATTTTATCTTCTTTTTCTTTTCCTGTCATGAGATAATCCAAACTTACATCGAATAATTGTGCAAGTATTGGCAAAAATTCAATACTTGGTTCTCCTTTGTTTGATTCCCATTTTGACACAGCTTTATCACTTACTTGCAATTTGTTAGCAAGTTCAGCTTGTGTCCAGCCTTTTTCTTTTCTAAGTTGTGAGATAGTATCTCCAATTTTATGCTTTTTTGAAAATAACATTTTATTCCTCCTTTGTCATCTCTATTTTAAAGCATTCTTAACACAAAAGTAAACCTACTTATTGTTACCTACGATTTGTAGAGTTTAAACACATACAAAATTTTCCTCTACTTTCCGTAGATATTATATCACAAACTTTAAAATTTTTTATCAAATTTGCAAAAAGTAGCAGGAAAAATTTTAATAACATGTTATTATAATCGAAAAGGAGTAAATTATTATGAACAAAGCTGTTATATATGCAAGATATTCAAGTGATAGTCAAACAGAACAAAGCATTGATGGACAACTTAGAGTGTGCAAGGAATATGCTGAAAGAAATGGTTTGATTGTTGTTAATGAATATATTGACAGGGCTATGACAGGAACGAATGACAAACGGCCAGCACTTCAACAAATGCTTTATGATAGCAAGAATAAGGGTTTTGATTTTGTTTTGGTGTATAAGTTAGACAGATTTTCAAGATCAAGATATGACAGCTCTGTTAATCGTGCAATATTACTTAAAAATGGTGTTAAGTTGATTTCGGCAACAGAAAACATTTCAGACGCACCAGAAGGCATTTTGCTCGATAGTGTGCTTGTTGGACTTGCAGAGTATTATTCTGTTGAACTATCTCAAAAGGTTAAGCGTGGACTTAAAGAAAGCAGAATAAAAGGACTCTTTACAGGTGGCAGAACTCCTTATGGATATAATGTTGTTGATAAAAAAGTAAGTGTTAACGAAGAACAAGCAAACATTGTTAAGTTAATGTTTGATGAATACATAAGTGGTAAATGTATTAAAGACATTGTAAAGATTTTACATAACAAAGGAATAAAGAACGCATACGGTAAAGATTGGACGATAAACTCTGTTTCTAGGATATTAAGAAACGAAAATTATAAAGGTTGTGTATATGCAGACAAAACTGTTTACACAAACATTTTTCCTGCAATAATAAGCGAACAACTTTTTGATGAAGTAAATGAAAAATTAAAGATCTCAAAAAGAACTTCTGCTCATCACAAAACAGAAGTTAATTATCTTTTAAGTGGCAAGTTAATTTGTGGCAAATGTGGTAGTTTGATGACCGGAGATAGTGGCAAAGGTAAACTTGGCACAATTTACAATTATTACAAATGCTTTACAAAAAAGAAGAATAAATCTAAATGTGACAAGAAATCTGTTTCTAAAAATTATATAGAAGAAATAGTTTTGTCTGCAACACAAGAATTTATGCAACATACAAACTTAAAAAGTATAAGTAAAGTATTGGCTGATACATATAACAAAAGCATTGAAAAAGATACAATTTTAGAAAGTCTAAATAAAGAACTTCAAGACAATAACAAAAAATTGAAGAATATTTTAACTGCTCTTGAAAATGGAATTTTTAACGACACAACAAACGATAGAATGAAAGAACTTGAAATAAGAATACGAGAAATAAAAGAAAAAATTGCTAGCAGGCAAATGCTAACAATCAAACCATTAAGTGAAGAACTTATATATGAATATTTGAAGTCTTTTAAAGATTTAGATTATTCTCTTGAAAATGCAAAACAAAGACTGATTGATATGTTTGTAAATAGAGTTGTTTTATATGATGATCATTGTGAAATTTACTTTAATATAACAAGTGATAAAAGTAAACAATTAAAGTTAAGTGAAAAGCCAGATATATCACAAGAAATTGAATACATAGAAAATAAAAAGGAGCAATCAAACACAAAGTGTTCGGATTGCTCACAATTGGCGGAGAGATAGGGATTCGAACCCCAGGAGGCTATTAACCTCAACGGTTTTCAAGACCGCCGCTTTCGACCGCTCAGCCATCTCTCCATATTTTTATTTGCATTATCCATTATACATATTTTTTTTTATTTTGCAAGTATTTTTTTATTTTTTTTATAAATTCATCTTTTTTATTTTATTCTTGTTTAAAAATTATTATTTCATCTATCATCTTTATGATTTTAACTTGTTAACTTTTTTAAAACGTAAACCTTCCATATTATTTTTTATTTTCTATATCTTCAAAATTCACTTTTTCCTAATAAATAATCTGTTGAAACATTAAATATCTCGGACAACTTAATTAATGTATCAAAATTACATTCCCTTTTTCCATTTTCCCAATATGATATCAATCTCTCACTAACAAACATCACATCAGCAAGTTGCTTACGTGTAATCCCCTTCTCTAATCTTATTTCTCTTAATCTATCCTTAAATTTATTCATTTTTACGATTATAGAACTTTTTGTTCTAAAATGCTTGACATGGAACATTTTGTTCTATATAATATTTGTAGATTTTATTAATAAAATTCACAGGATAGAAAAGAATTAAAAGGAGAAACTATGGAAAAAGAAAAAATTAATACAATAATATTGCAATATAAAAATCTTTTGCCTCAAGATAAGATAATGCTATTAAAATCTACATTAGAAAAAGCCGATGATAATGTTTATGAGACTATATTAACAACAAAAATTTATAATCCTACAACCACCCTAATTCTTTCAATATTTCTCGGAGGAATTGGAGTTGATAGATTTTATATTGGTGATATAGGAGTGGGCGTATGCAAACTTTTATTTGGATTTCTTACATTTGGTATATGGCCACTAATTGACATTTTTTGTTCTTATAAAAAAGCCAAAGCAAAAAATCTTAATAATTTATTATCAAATATAAATAGTAATTAAAATTATTAACAAAAAATCTTTACTTTTAAGTAAAGACTTTTTATATTTTATAGTTTTTTATTTAAACTCAACCACTACCCTTGCTTGAACATCTACAGAACCTATCATTGTAGTATCATTTAATCCCTCATTATATGTCTTATATAAAGTTGAACAAGAATATACATATTCTTCTTTTATGCTTTTTACTTGCATATCTTCTTTACCCGAAATTTTTTGTGCTTTTACTTTCGCATTTTCTAATGCGTCTAATAAAACATCTGCATATACTTCTTCCATATTTGAAATTTTATAAACAACATTTCTTATGCTTGTTGTGCCATTCTCCATTGCAACATCAATCAAATTTTTCAAATTATCTAAACTTTCAATATCAAAACTAAAAGTTGTTATTGAATAATATCCAACTAATGTTTTCCCTGCATTATAATCATAACTAGGATATGATGTATAACTGTCAACGACAATATTATCTTTTGAAACGCCTGCCTTACTTAAACCATCAACAACTTTATCAAAAATATCAAAATTTGTATCTTTTGATTTTTTTATATCCAAATCCAAAGTTTCAATTACAGCAGTAATCCTTGCCAAATCTGGAGTAACACTTTTAGTAGCATTGCCTATAATACATAAATTAAGATCATCTTGAATAGTCTCAATTTTTTTTGTAGGTATTTCTTCTGTGTATTCAACTATTTCTTCTGCATTCGCTGATGATAATTTTTTGACTATAATAGGATCTTTAGGGGCAAGTGTAACTCCCAATATTCCTATAAAAAGTAAAATAAATGCAAGCGAACAAATTATCAATCTTTTTGTATTTCTCATAACTAACCTCCTACATTAGCATGTAACTAAAACTAAAAATTATTTAAGTTTGCTATTTTTAGTCATAAAAAAACAAAAAAATATTTTTTCTATATAATTTCTTTCTTTTTATAATAAAAATTTTATTTTTTTATTAATTTTCTGCCTATATTTTATAATTGTTATTATTAAGACCAAAATTTCAATAAAATCTAATATTGCGTTTGTAAAAGTTAAATTCAAAATATTGTATGTAATAATCATAATATTAGGGGGAACCATTAATATTCTTACTAAATTTATATTTCTAACAAACATTGCTAAATTGAAAATTTCATAACTTATGATTGCTATTATATCGAGTATATTCTCAAAAAAAATAATTCCAAATATTAAATAAAAACTTGAGAACATAAAAAATACCACTTTTGAGGGTTTTTTATTTAATTTTTCACAAATATACAATAGTATAACTCTAAAAATTGAAATTATAGTACTTATACCACCAACAAAAACTCCTAATGTCAAAAAAGATGCAGCATAAAAAATATTTGCAATAATTTGAAAAAATAAAAACCTTTTTCTTATATTTGTGTTATAAGAAAAACAAACCAGCACCAATGCTATTAAACCTAAAATCTGTGCAAAAATAAAATCCCAAGTCATAAAAAAGTTGTATGGCACTCCATACAACAATATATTATTTTTGCATTAAATAAGTTAAAAAGAGTTATTATTTTTGAACGCTTTGAATATCTTCTAACTCTCTTTTTACTTCATCTTGACTTTCAAAGTTTATGTTTGCTTCCACAGATAACAATGCCATTTTCAAAATTCTTTTATCTTCATTTTCAAAAGTTTTAAATTCTTTTTCAAAAGTTAAATCATTATTTATTAGATAAAGAAGTCTTTTCAAAGAAGAATGATTTAAGGTTCCATTTTGTAATCTTATTTTTATTTCTCGTGCTTTTTTAAATAAATCACTCTTAAAAACTTTTTCTAAAAATTCATCCTTATTTTCTGTTTTTATATATTTATAAAATCTTGATTTATCTTGAATTTCTAATTTGAAGTTATTATCGCCACTATCCATTTTATTTTTTGATTTATCATACATTTCAAATAAAATTCCACCTATAACATATTCTATATTTTCAGTATATTTTATCATATGAATTATATTTCCTGCTTGAAATTTTTCATCAATAAAACGAAAATCTTTATATAATTTTCGAGCATTATCATTATCATATTTAACTACTAAATCTATAGTATCTTTATTATATCTTTTTGCAAGGGCTGTTGCTGTTTTTAATAATGTAGATGCTATTCCCTTATTTCTATCATTATAGTGGACATATAAAAGATTTATACAAAGATTATAATCTTCATTTTCAACTGCCATAAAACCAACAATTTCATCATCATTATCACAAGCACAAACAAGATATTTTTCTTGAACTTTATCAATTAGACTATATATATCAGGTCTACCAACAAGTTCACACGCACATAATATGTTTTCAAGTGATGAAAATTCAAAATTATTTAAGTCTTTTGGACTTCTAAATATTTTTATTTTAGCCATAATTAACCTTTATCATGGGTATTATATCATTAATTATTTTCTTTTTCAAGATAATTTTTTTATTCTTTCCCAAGAGAATTCTTCTCTTCCAAAATGACCATAACAAGCAGTATTTTTATAAATAGGTTTTAATAAATCAAGTTCATAAATGATATTATCTAAAGTAAAATCAAAATTTTTATAAACAAAATCAAAAATTTCTTTCATATCAACATGATTAGTATTGAAACAATCTATATATAAACTTATTGGTTTTGACATTCCAATTGAAAAACCAACTTGAATTTCACACTCATCGGCAAGTCCATTTGCAACAATATTTTTAGCAACATATCTAGCATAATATGCACCTGACCTATCAACTTTTGTTGCATTTTTAGAACTAAAACACCCTCCACCAACTCTTCCAACACCACCATAAGTATCAACAACAATCTTTCGACCTACACAACCACTATCGCCAAACGACCCCCAAATTGTAAATTTTCCACTTGGATTGATGATAAATTTGGTATGTTTTTGAACAAATTCAGGATATTGAAATAAAACTTTTTCTATGACATTTATATATATTTTCTGTTTTATCTCTTCAATATCGAGTTTATCAGAATGAGAAACTGAAATTAATATTGTATCAAAAAATACTGGCTTTTTATCTTCGTATAAAACTGAAACTTGACATTTTGCATCTGCAAAAAAATCTTTGGTATTTTTTCTAAACTTTTCATATGTTTGCATTAATTTATGGGCAACAACTATAGGTAATGGCATATATTCTTTTGTTTCGTTTGTTGCATAACCATAAACTATGCCTTGATCATTAGCACATAACTTTCTTTTAACAACGGCACTTGCTATATCTGGACTTTGTTTACTTAATTCCTTAATAATAGTAAATTCATTTTCGTATCCTATATCTCGCAATATCTTTTTAGCGATATTTTCATAATCTATCTGTGCTTTAGTTGTTGCTTCTCCATATATAAATAATTTATCATTTTTAATAGCACATTCAACTGCCATTTGACTATTTTTATCTTGCTTTAATGCTTCATCTAAAAATGCATCTGCAATATAATCGCACGTTTTATCTGGATGACCAATATTAACACTTTCACTTGTAATTATTTTTTTCATATTCTTCTCCTTTATATCCTTAAAACATAATCTTTCTAACATTCACATTTCTTTCAAAATGCCAGCACATATTTGAAACATAACCTAATTTAAAATCTCTTGAAACACCCATATGAAAGCCGCAAATATCATGACCAACATCTATTTCTTTACCGTTTATCCATTTACAACCATTATTTTTTGCAAATTTTAAAAAATCTTTTGCCTTTTCATTATTTACATTAAACCAAACTTGATCTGATTTTCGTAACATTTCTTTTAATAACTCCATTTTCTCTCCTTGTATTTTATTTCCATAAAGAGAGTAAAAAAATCCCCATCGATACCGATGGGGATTTAATTTTATCTTATTCCATCGGTCAGCCTTTAGCACCTTGAATATACAGGTTGCTGTGTGGTCATCGGGGCTGTCCCTCGCACACTCTTTATGGATATAAACATTATATACAATTAAAATATTTTTGGCAACTATTAAAACAAATATAGCAAAAAAATATTAATTTTGGTGCGACAAGTGATAAAGTATCCGAACCGACCACAAGTCAAAGTTGGTGTTGGCTATGTGCGACTGAGAATTCACTTTACTTGTTTAATTCTTCATCATGAGATTTTATTTGATCAACCACAGTATCAAGCAATGTTGGGTAAAAGGATTCTATGTTTGGATATTTTTCTCGATGGCTTGAATAATTTTCAAGGCAAGCAACAACTTTTTCAATATGCTCAAACCCTTGGGCTTTTTCCATATTTATTTTTCTTTCAATATATTCAGTGGGGCACTGCATATGTTTACATAAAACAATTTCAGCCGCACGAATTATGGAGTCGTTGATAATTGATTTAATTTTTCCGTAATGCTGAATTTCTAATTTTGTTTCTACATTTCCTTTTAAATATTTATCTGTTAATGGGTTGATAACAGGATGGCTCATTTCATGAAATAAAAATGTAAATGAGCAAGGAAATTGTTTTTCACCTTTAAAATCCACAATTAATGAAGGATATAATATGCCATTAATTCCTATACCAAAACCACCACAACAACTATTTGTTAACAGTAAGTTGCAACGCACATTTGGAGATTTGTCTGTGCCATAAAAATTTAAAAAATATTGTTCAATATTCAAAGGAAGTTCTTGCAAATATTTCTGTTGAAAATTAATGCTCATATTATAAAAATCAGAATGGTTTATGTAGAACTCTTCGAATTTTGTTCTATTTGCAAAACTAGGAAGTTCATGTAAAAATTTTTGAATCAATCTTCCATTTAATATATCAAAATATTCGGGTTTATCAGCATTTTCAACACGATTGAAATTTATATCAAAATACCTCAAAACTAAATCGAGAGGTGTCGCATAATTAAAATTTTCATATTTGTCTATGATTTCATTAGTCAATTTAATAAATTCGTCATTTTTGTATTTATCAAACCACTGCATTATATCATTAATATATTCTTCATTTGAATAGGTATTTTTTAAAAATTCATATTTTTGATTATATTTGCTTAACATCAAAATTATGCCTATAAATTCAGTTCTTTTATCTACAATAACTTTCATATTAAATTTACCTCTTTAACTGTAAAACAATTATATCATACAATTATCAAGTTTCAAAATAAAAATAGAAATATGGTTTTGAATTTAGCTTTTAATACCCTATAACTTTTTTTCTTTCTTCTTTCTTATTTCAAAAATAATCCGAAATTAAAAGAAAAATGAAAAACGAAAAAATAAGAAATAAGAGTACAAACAAAAATAATCCTCGCCTATCGGTTCGGATTATTTTTGTTTGGTGCGAGAGATGGGATTTGAACCCACAAGGTAAAAACCACAAGCATCTGAAACTTGCGCGTATGCCGTTCCGCCACTCTCGCATTTTTTATAAAGTAAACAAAACATTTATTTTATAAAACATATTTTATCAAAATAAAATTTGTTAGTCAAGGTAATCAAAAAATAAAAGAAAACTCATTCGCAGAGTTTTCTTTATTTCGATTTTATTTTTTACTGTTTCACTTCGATTAAATATGCTGTAGGGACATTTTCTACTTTAACTTTATCAGATATTTCAACACCTGCAATTGCAAATATTTCATTTCCACTTGCAAGCACAGGAATATAATCTCTAAGACGGACAGGAATTTTTTTATCTATCATAAAAGATTTAAGTTTTTTAGTCCCCCCACCAAACTTTGTAAAGACATCTCCATCTTGTCTAAATCTCCAAACAGCATCTTTTGGAACTTTTCTATAGTCTATTAATAACTGACCTGGCAAAATAGAAAAATCTTTAACTCTTTTAACAACTAACTTACCAAAATTCGGAACGTCAAATTCTCCACATTTCAATTCTTGTTCAAACTTTACCTCTTCTTTATGTCTATTATAAATAGTCAAATAATCATATTCTTTGATTGCTATTGCTTCAAAAGGTAAAAACAAACGTTTACCATTATCTCCTTTTAGGGCAAGTTCGCTTATTGCTTCAATATGTTTTCTTTCAATATCTTGATTTATTCCTATTGATTTCACTGCTCTAAAAATAATTCTGCTTACAAGTGCCTTATCATATAGAAAATATGATGTAGGAATTTTTACAACCTTGTCTTCTGTTATAATTGCTTCAGCGTATATTTGTTTATTTATATATTCATCATCATCTTTCACAGATTTTGCAAAATTAACCAATGCTTGTTCGACATTTGGCCAGCGTGATTTAATTTCTTTCATTAAAACATTACGGACAAAATTTCTATTATAACTTATATCTTCATTTGTTTCATCTTCACAATAATCTAAATGATTTTCTGCTAAATATTGCAATATTTCATCTTTAGTAGTGTTCAAAAATGGGCGAACATAAACTTTATCGCTTATAGCATTCATACCTTTTGCACCAGCAATTCCTGCCCCTCTAAATAGATGCATTAAAATTGTTTCTGCCTGATCTGATATATGATGGGCTAGTGCTATTTTATCAATAAGCCCTTTCTTTAATAATGTTTTAAAAACACCATACCTTGCTTCTCTTGCTGCAGACTCAAGACTTATACCTTTTTCCTTTGCAATCTTTGGGGCATCTACCCTAAACTTATAAAACCTTATACCCCATTCACGTGCTTTTTCTTTTACAAAATCAGCATCTATATAACTATTTTCACGAATTTCATGATCCACATGAATTGCCACAACCTCAATATCAAATTTCTCTTGATTATTTGCAAGATAATGTAAAAGTGCAAGGGAATCACTTCCACCACTACAACCTACTCCAATAATTTCACCACTCTTAAATAATTTGTTTTCAAAAATAAAATTTTCACAATCAAGCATTTAAAAACTCCTTAATATCTTATAAGTTATTATACAATAAATTAAATATGCTTGCAATATGATTTTTATATAATTGCAAAAAAATTAATATTTTTTTTATTATTTTGTTATTTTTTTTGTATTTTTTCAATTTTTTATTAAAATTAATCAAAAATTTATCTTTATAAAATAAAAAAGTGCATATCAAATGCACTTAAAAAATTTTAACAACAAGACAAGTCATGTCATCAACTGCATAACCATTATTATTTGCCAATGCTTTTTCTAAAATTATATCTGCAAACTCTTGTGGATTTGCAGTCTTTATAGTTAATATAAAGTCTTTCATTTCTTGGTCGCTTCCAAACGTATCACTTATTCCATCAGAGCATAAAATAATAAAATCTTTATCTTTTAAAACTACTTTTTTAGTAAGTGGTGAAACATCTTGTAAAACGCCTATCGGCAATGTTTGGCATTCCAAAATTTTACATTCATCTTGACTTCTTATAAATGATGAAGCACTTCCCATTTTAACAAAATCAGCAATTCCATTTTTCAAATCAATCACACATATATCTATAGTTGAAAATATATCATCGCTTTCAAGATTTAAAAGTTTATTTACAGAAGACAATATAATTTCATTTTCAAAGCCTGCTTTATAAAAATTTTCTACCAAATTGATGGCTGTTTCTGCTTTTTCTCCTGCTTCCTTACCACTTCCCATGCCATCACATATTGCAAACATAAATTTATCACCATCAAGTCTTTCTATGCTATGACAATCACCCGAAATGTTGTTTCCTGTTTTAGGTTGATTGGCAAGTCCAAACAAACAATCATAAATAGGTGCCGTTTTTAAATTAACATTTATCATTCCTGCTTTTATCGATGGATATGTTTCTGATATTGTCATTTTATTGCCACAAATTTTTGAAACAATTTGTTGCAATTTTAATTTATTTACATCTTCATCTCGAACAACTATTGATGTCATTGTAGTTTTTGCATCTTGTTCATATACAACAGCATCAGAGCAAATTATATTATTACTTGCAAGTTCGTCAATAAGTTTTCCTTCCCTTACATTATCAAAAGATACATTGTAATCAACTTCATTTGCCAAACTTTTCATTATCCCAGATATACCAGAAAGTTGGTCAGATATTAATAATTTACTTGTATCAACATTTCCAACAAGTTGAGAATATGATTTATATTGCTTGGTAAGTGTATTTATTTCACTTATAAGATAGTTCGCTTTTCCACATCTTGAAGAGAGATAACTAGGAAGATCAAGAAGAGTTATTCTCCCCCTTTCAAATGCAATGGTAATCAATTCTTTAAAAATTCTTTTTGTGTCTTCGCTAAATGTTCTATGACAGTGTTTTTGTTCTGGACAATCTTTACAAACTGAACTTCTTATCTCTTCATAAAGCATATCCTTTACTTCTTCTTCACTCATATTTCGCTTAATAAGTTTTCTAAAAACTTGATTCATCTCACAAAACACTTCAGACAAATTGTTAAGTCTTCTATATAATAATTCACGATTTTTATTAACTAAATTTTTCATTGCAAGTCTATCATTATTATTTGTTAATAAAACTGATATTTCATCATAAATTTTTGTTGGTAATACTACAAAAACTAGAGCACTGAGAATTACTGGCAAAAAAGTTAAAACCGAGAAGGAATAATATAAATCAAAATAAAACACAATAAGCATCTCACTAGCAATTATCGCAATTGCTGGAAAAAGTCTATTTCTCATTCTAAACATAATTATTGCAAGAGCCCATATTATAAATGGTGCAATATAGACTGGATTATTAAATCTTAAAAGTGTTCCTATCCCCATGATTGATGAAAACAATAATGTTACTGAAATATTTGATGTATATGATATTGTTAAAACTAAAAAAGAAACTACCAATTTTAATAATGAAAAACCATAAATATCACAAGTTGATAATCCATCACTCATCGCCATTAAGACTATGGCTCCACACACTAACTCTGAAGTCGTCAATTTATATCGCATTCCTCTGATAATAAGTGGTTCAAAAATCGATATTGATATAAACAGAAATAAAAGACCCAATAATATTGTCATAACATAATATAAAGGATTTTCGCCACCTAAAATATTAAATATCAAATAAGCAATTTGACTTAATCCTGCATAGATAAATAACTCCCATTTTTTCATTGGTTTCTTTAAAACTATATGTATGTAATAAGGAAGTGCCAACATAAAAATCGTAACAATGCTTGATATAATTCCTTCAAAACTATAATTATTCGCTATAGTTCCTATCAGATATGACGGAAAAAGCAACCAAACTTTTTGATTTGCCCATGCAAGAGCAAACAACATAGAAAATGAAAATGGAAAAATCACATTATATATACTAGCCCTTGATAATATAAAAAACACCAATGCAAAAACAAAAAATAAAACACCAAAACGCAACTTACTCTTCATATTTTCTCCATGATTTTAATTATATAATTAAACAGAGAAAATACCTTAATAATAAAGTGTCATAAAAAATAAAAAAATGATGGTTTTTGTAAAATCTAGAAATTTACAAAAAGAAAAAAAACGAACATACAAGTCCGTTTATTCTTCATCTGCAGGTTCTATCTTTTTACCATCAATATAAATTCTTTTTTCATTAATTTTAACTTTTTTTAGAATTTCGTCTTCAAGAGAAAAGCCCAATATTTCACAAAGACCTAAAAGATATATTGCAACATCAGCCAGTTCTTTCCCTAATTCTTTTTTCTCGAAATTTTTATTGTATGCTTCAAATGCCTCTGAAACCTCTCCATGTATGTAACAAAATTCTTTGCAAATATCTGTAGTATTAAATCCTTTTTTTATTTTATTATCATATATTCTTTTCTGTAATTCATTTAAATCAACCATAATTTTCTCCTTCGCAAACATTTATATAATAGCATAATTTTTAAATATATTAAAATCTTTTGCAATTATTAATTGATTTAAATTAAATTTTATTTATTTCTTTCATTATCTAGAAAATCAACAATCGTATTTAAAGTTTTTTCTAAATCTATATTTTCTATAACCAAATCATAATATTTTTTAAAACTTCTCTCAAGTTCACTTCTCGACAATCTCTTATCTATTTGTTCTTGGCTTTCTCCTCTTAATATTAAACGTTGTTTTAAAACATCGTCAGGTGCGTCTAAAAAGATTGATACCATTTTTGCTTTACCAGTCAAATATTTTTTTATGTTAACTGTCCCCTTAACATCAATATCTCTCATATAATCATTGTCTTTATCATCAATAACTTGATTAAATGCAGACTTTAATGTTCCATAATAATTATCATGAACAAGTTCATGCTCTATAAAAATATCGTCTTTTATTCCCTTTTCAAATTCTTCTTTAGTTAAATAAACATAAGTTTGAAAATCTTTATCAGTATTTCTTGGTTTTCTTGTTGTGCAAGATGATTTTTGCAAAACTTTCAAATTTTTTCTTCTTTCAATTAAATTTTGCATAACTGTATTTTTCCCACTCGCAGAAATTCCTGATAAAGCAATAAACATAAAAATCTCCTTATTTTTATAATAGAATATCAAAATTCATTTCTTTTGTCTAGCAAATATTTTATTTTTCAAAATAAGCAACACCAACACAACCTGGACCTGCATGAGTTCCAATCACAGGACCTATACCACAAATTTTATTAAAATCAATTCCAATACTTTCTTTTATTGTTTTTCTGAGTTTTTCTGCCTTTTCTTCATCATTTGAATGTGCATAATACATTGACCTATTTGTATCAACATTTGAAATCATCTTGCAAAGTGCTTTCATACCCAAACTAAAACCTATTGATTTGGACACCATTTGCAATTTTTTGTCAATAATTGAAACAATAGGTTTTATATTTAATGCCGTAGCAGTCAATCCTTTAGTTAAAGATAATCTTCCACCTTTAATTAAATATTTCACATTATCAATAACAGCAAATAATTTTAATTTTTTCTTTAATTTTTCCATTTCTGATTTTAACTCTTGCAAAGAAATCCCTTGGTCAATAAGTTTTAATGCTTCATCAATCAAGGCTTTATATGCAAATGTTGTTGTTTCAGTATCAAAGATTTCCACTTTGTCACTATTTATTTCATCTTTTGCAATTCTTAAACTATTAAAAGAACCTGACAATGCACTTGATAAGCACATTACAAATGCTTCATCTCCATTATTTAAAACCCTTTCAATTGCTTCTAAATATTCACTTGCATTGATTTGAGTTGTTTTAGGCAATACCTTACAAACTTTCAACTTATCAAAAAATTCCTTTGTTGTTAAATTTACTCCCACTTTATATTCTTCATCATCAATCATTACTTTCATTGGCAAAAGTTCTATACCAATCTTTTTTGCATCTTCCATATCTATTTCTGATGTGCTATCAACAATAAGTCTTATCATATTTTTCTCCGTTTAACAAAAATTTCTTTTCTTTTTATTTTTTATATGTTACAATTGTAACAGTCGAAATTATAACATTTATATTGTTCATAACAAAGTATTATTCTATAAAAAATTAAAAGTGTGATAAAAGGCTGTAAAATGTATCAGGAAAAATCTAAAAGTAAAACCAACATTTTTGTTAAAGATTGTATTACAAAAGCATTATTTAATTTACTTGAAAAAAAAGATTTTGAAAATATTACTATATCGGAAATAATAAAAAAATCTGGTGTTAGTCGTATGGGTTTTTATAGAAATTATAAAACGAAAGAAAATGTAATTGAAACTTTCATCCAAGATAAATTCTTTGAAACAATAAATGAAATAAAAGATGAAAGAAAACTAAATTTTCAAACACCTAATATTATGCTGACAACATTAAAAAACTTTCAAAAATTTTCTGACTATATAAAATTATTTCTAAATAGAAATCTTGAAGGACTTTTATATAACTGTTATCATAAAGCATTTTATTATTTATATCATAATGACAAACAATCAAGAATAAGAGAATATTCTATTCAAATGTTTATTGGTGAACTTTTCAATTTAGAAATAACATGGCTTAAAAAAGGTATGAAAGAAACGCCCGAACAATTAACCAAAATTTATTACCGTATATTAAAACTTCGTTACAACGAACAAATAAAACTTAAATAATAACAAGTTCAATCTATTATTTTTGTAACTAATATAAAAAAGGACTTTACTTATAAAAGAAAGTCCCTTTTATTTTTTGCTAGTTTTAAAAAGGTTTAACCTTGCAGTCTTTTTTATTATTATTTCTCAACATCAGAAAGTTCATCTTCACTATTTAATAAATGTTCTCTTGATTTCAAAAATTTTATTTGTTTATAAATATCTGCCCAATTATCTGGCAATGCTGGTTCTTGATAATATGCTTTAATTCTTTCATCTTCAGCAAAATATTGTTTTGCTGCTAATAAAGCATCTTTGTGTCCAAACCTTTTTAGATTATTCAAATAATATTTCAAATAAATAATATAATTTCTCATTGATTCAGCAGTTAAACAATCTGGGAATTTTCTATATAAAAGAGAATCTTTATTATTAAGAAAAGTTTCATGAAATGATTTTGGATTTGAATAATTATTTTTTGTATAACCAAATCCTTCAATTATTTCATTCCAATAATTTTTTATATAAGGCTTTATTTCTAAATTTGCTTTTTTTAATCTATCAACAAGAAAATAGTTAATAGACTTATTTATTTCACTAATTTGATTTCTAAGAATAATTCGATTTACTAAATCTTGATTATCCTCATTTGTTAAATCTACCTTTTCTGTTTTAAAATCTTTTTTCCAATACAAAACTTTGGCATTTGTCAAAACATAATCACAATGCTTTAAATATTTTTTTTCTAATTTTAATAATGCTTTTATTTCCATAATTAAATTATATCATATTATAAATAAAAAATAAAGATGTTTCATAAAAATTAAATTATAACAACTACTGTTCCAATCAAAATTAATATTATAACTATAAATTTATATTTTAATCCTGGTTCTTTATACAAAATTCCACCTAAAATAATGGAAACTATAAATGATAATTGTTTTAAAATAGAAATACTTGACATTGAAATATTAGGTTCTTCAAGTGCTATAAACAATAATCTATCTGCAACAATTAAAATTATAGATATAATATAAATTAAATAATTTTTCCAGTCGCTTTTTTTTATTAATATTTTCTTTTCTTTTAAACAAACAATAAGAAAATAAATCCATAACAAGATAGCAAGAAAAAACATATACCAAAATTGCATTTGGTTTGAAGATACTTTATCAATTATAAACTTGTCTAGAATAGTTGAAATAGAACTAAACAAACATGAAAAAGAGAAAAACATTATAGCCAACATTTTTTCTCTCTTAAACACATTATGCTTTGATGTTTGTTGATAAAATTTTCTACTTTTTATTATTTGTTTACTTTCATTTTTATAGTTTAATTTACTCAAAAATTTTATAATTATTTTATCATTTTTTTCTATTCTTTTGATTATTTTTTCTTGTTTATAATGTTTCTTTAATATAATTCTATCAATCTGATTAAGAATGATTAATCCTAAAAAAATTATAACTACCCCTGCAAATCTCCACCAATAAAGTGATTCATTAAAGATTAAAATACTTGCTATAAAAGTTATAATAACTTTTATTGAACTTATTGGTTGAAGGGAAGATATATAATATTTGTTTAATGCAATAAGTTCAAAAATCCAGCCAAATGAAATTAATAATGCTTTCACAAAAATAATTGAAACATTGTTTATACTTATTTGAAATGACTCTACTATACTCCAAGAAACTAATAAAAATCCTATAGTGCTTGATAATGAAAGAACAAATAGTATATTTGTTCTTTCCGTCGCTTTTTTCCTATATATAGTATAAAAACCTATCAAAAAAGAATAAATGACTAAATATAAAATCCACATGACAAAATTTTATCAAAACTTATTTATTTAGTCAATAAATATAATTTTATTACATTTGAAAATAGGATATAATACCTGCAAGTATAGAATAACAAAAATTTTTACAATATTCATCATCTTGCAATTTTATTTCTTCTACAGGATTTGATAAAAATCCACATTCAATCAAAATTGCAGGAATATTTGAATAATTTAGAACAAAATAATCTCCAACTGTAACGGTTTTTCTTGCTGTTTCAAAAGATAAACATAAAGATGTTTGAACAGATTTCGCCAGTTCAAATCCTTTATCACTTCCATTAGCATAAAAAACATATGCACCTTGTGAAGATGATAATGGGAAACTATTCATATGAATACTTACCATAAGGTCAGCACCACTTTCATTAATTATTTTTTTTCGTTTTTCCATTTCACTCTTTTTCTTGTTTGATGCACTTTCATCGTATAATCCATTCATATCACTTCGAGTCATCACAACACCAATTCCAAAATCTTCACAAAGGTTTTTAAGGGTAAGAGCATATTTTAAATTTAATTCACTTTCAGTAATGCCCGTAGTCTTTCCAATTGCTCCACCATCTCTCCCACCGTGGCCTGCATCGATGACAATGGTATATTCTGGTTTAGGCATAGATGAAGTTGTTATTGCCAACACCGAAATTATACTTGCAAAAGCAACTAAAACACTTAAAATAATCAAAATAGTTTTCTTTTTAATCGTCAGAAGTTTCATATAATAACATATTTTTATTTTTTGCTTTTTATAACAAAAAAGAGGATACTTAATATCCCCAATTTTCTAATTTAAATTCTTTTGAATTTATTTCTCCATAATCGCCATGTATTTTAAAATATATACTTTCAGCCTTTAGACCAATAATAGAGAAACTTGATTTTAAAACATATGCAAAATTATATTGAGTTTTTGCTAGTTTATTATCGACATACCAACTTACTTTATTTGATTTATCACTTTTAACAATTATATCACCAGAATAATTGTTCACTTCTATATCTAAAATTCTAGGCGAAAAACTAGCTTCATTTTTTAAACTTTCCAAATCATTTTCGCTATAAGGATTCAATATCTTTAACCTTGTTATATTTGGGATAGGAATATCTTTTCCACCAAACTTTGCTAAATTTAGTTCCATTTTCCAAAAATATATTTCATTTCTTTCGTTGAATAAAATTTCCGCCTGAGCCAAATGAGAAGCAAATTCTAATTCATTACAATCATTAACTTCCATAAAATGTTTTTTTGCTTCTTCTTCAAACCCTAATCGTTTTGAATTTCTAAAATGCTTAACACCATGACACTTACTACAAATTGCAATTATATCTTTTAAAGTTTGTGCTTTGTTTTTAATATCAAATTTCCATTCTTCATGTACATCAAGGTCATTTGTTTCATAACCACATATTTCGCATTTTCCATTTGCTCTTTTTAAAGCAAACTCTCTTAATATATTCCAATCTTTTTTAGACAATATAATACTTAAATCGTTTCCCCAAGCACCTTTGGGAAGCAACTCTATTGTAAGTTTCAATTTATCCATAACACACCTACCTAGATGGATATAATTCCCCAGCAAGATATTTTTTCATAAATTCTTCAAATCCCATTTTGGCTATAAGCTCTTCCCTATTAAACGGACTAATAACTTTTATATTGCCTTTCATTTCAGGGAAAGCTTCCCCATAAATTATAATTGCAGAAGGCTTTATCACTTCCAGCATTTTGTTGTAACTTTTTAAAATTTCCCGTTTATATTGTTCTCTGCGGTATGTTGATATTGCCACAACAGAACCTTCTTCAATTCCATCAAAACAAAAATCATAACTTTCTTCGCCTGCACTACATATTGTTGGAATCACAATTTTCCCCATTTTCTGCCAAAATGCACCGCACCACCTATTTTTAAAAGTATTGTATATTTGCACGGCTTTTGGCATATCCCAATACAAACTAAACTCTGGACTTAAAAGTGCATAATATTGGTCAAGTTTTTCCATAGCTTTTTCTGGTTTATCAAATACACTTTCAAAGTTCCAATCATATGTGAAAAAATGAATAGTTTTATCTTTATTTTCTTCATCATTAGGTTTGGTTTTGACATATCCCAATAAGTCAATTTTGTCTAGATCAATTTTTTGTTTTTTAATAATAGGCATACCATACTTTCCAACCATTTTAAACTGATTTCTCACAAGTTTTTGCTTTTTATACGATTTTTCAAATTCATAATCACTTTCTTCGTCATTATTGTCTTTTTCTAATTTTTGTTGTTCCATTTCTAAATCTCTTTTTCGTCTATTCTCCTTTGCTCTTTGCATTTTTGCATCATAATCAGGATCTTTCGATCTATAATAATCTAAATTTATTTTTTCAAAATTTTCTTTATAAAATTCTCTTGCTTTGTCAATTGCATAAAATCTATTTTTAGAAAGATTTTTTAAGATGTCTTCTTTATTTTTCTCCCAAAACTGCTTGTACTGATTCAAACTCATATCGTTTGCTCCACCGCTGTAATTTGGCATATCGTTTTGCAAATCATCAGCTTCCCAGCCACAATATTCACATATACCAAAATCATGTTCAATATTACCTAAACCACATACCTTACATTTATTTTTCTCTTGCTCAACCAATTTCCCATTTTCTACCACTCTACTCATTATTTTCTCCTTTTATAACCAAAAATCTCCATATTCATCAAATTGACCATAGAAATAATCTATACCATCTTCCGGCTCATAGTAAGTAACAATTTTACCATCCTTAGAAATTATCATAAATTCATTAGTTTCAGTGTCATATTTATAAGTGGAATAAAATTTTTTACCTGTTGCTTTGAACGAGATTATTGAATCTCCATTACGATTCAAAAAATCAATAGCTTTTCTAGAATATTCTATTATTCTCGTAATTCCCATATCATAAGCATGAAAATAAAAATGATTTACTTCTTCATAAGGTGCAGTCCAATACTTTGAATATTCACTAGGTGCTTTTTCCATTATATCATCTTTTCTCCTTATTCTAATAAAAAATTTTCGACTTTTAACAAAAAAGTTTGTAAAGAATCTCTTCACAAACTTTTATAAAAAGATATTAAACTATAACTTTTTCAAATTCAAGTTTGTATGCCAAAAATTTATACTGTCTTAACTTGACATCTTCCCCGCTGTGTCCTTGCAAGAGCCACAATAGCGGCAAGCAAAATTATTATGGACTTCTTTTTAATAACCAAAAATCTCATATAATAGTTTATTTAGAATGGCTTCCTTATATAACAAATTTGTAATCTAAAATAAAAAGTTGACATAAAACATTGAAAATGCAAATTTCTCTATATTAATCTCTTTCTATATAAAAAATTTAATATAAAAGGAGAATTAAAATGTTAAATAATGAACAATTAAATTCGCTTTTCTCTATTACAGAAAATGAAAAAGATTATGAAGAAGAAAAGCGAAAAAAGAAACAAAAACTTGTGAGAAACGAGTTTGAAAAAAGTGGCAAGTATGGGATGCCACTGATCAAAAAACAAAATATAGACTTAGATAAAATAGAATTATTAAATTATCTAAAAACAAAAAATAATGATGAAGAAAATAAAAATAAAACAATTCATTTCTTCACTTATGATTGGAATTTTGAAACAGTCTATGAAAAACCCGAGCAATCACTTGAAAAATTAGACCAATATTATGCTTTGCTTACTCCTGAATTTAGCACTTATAAGGATATGCCTCTTGCTAGGCAAATTGACAGTGTTTTCAAAAATCGCTGGTGCGGTGCTTTTTGGCAAAAACAAGGTATGCTTGTAATACCAACAATTTCATGGGGTTCATATGATTGCTTCGAATTTTTTTGCGATGGTGTTGAAGAAGGCTCTGTCGTGGCAGTATCAACCTACACAAGAGAAGACAATAAAAAAGGTTTTATGCAAGGCTATGAAATTATGATGGAAAAAATCAAACCAAGTGCAATCCTCTGCTACGGCACACCATTTAAAGAAATGACAGAAAATATAAAAGCAATTGATCCATACAACCGCGAAGAACTTATCAAAAAAATTGGACTGAGTGAGTTCACTAGAAAATATTTTGCTGGTGAACTTTATCCGGAAATATAGGAGCAAATTATGGAAGACTTAAAATTAACTATCAATATGCTCCCAAAAGGTGCTTGGAACAACGATTTTAGCAAAACGCTATCTAAAAAAGATTGGGATAAACTTCGCCAGTTTGCACTTAAAAGAGCAAATGGAAAGTGCGAAATTTGTGGCTTTGAAACAAACGACCTTGATGTTCACGAAGAATGGAAATTTAATACAGAAAAGAAAACACAAACTTTAAAAGTTATTGTTGCAATTTGTTCTCGCTGTCATGGAGTTAAACATTTTAAAAACTCTGTTAGGCTTGGCTACGGAGAAGAAGCACAAGAGCACTTTATAAAAGTCAACAATTGCTCGGAAATGGAATTTGCAAGTCATCTCAACAAGGCTTTGCTTGAATATAATGAAAGAAATTCTGTTTATCGTTGGAAGATTATTGCAGATTTAGAAAAATTTGGTGGGAGCGGAATTAAAGTAAATCAAAGCAATATCCATTTAATAAAAAATCCGTATAAAAATGTGGAGTGGGACAACCTTTCATTTAGTGATACGAAAAATTTGTTTGAAATAAAAAGAAACGAGAACTTAATTGGTTCCCCTAAAATTGTCTCTATTGGTGTAGATAACTATCAGGGAATTATTCAAATCAAAGCATTATTTGCTGACAGGATTGAATGGTATTTAGATGAGAAAAAGATAAAAACGAAGTATAACACTGCTGGACTTTTCACAACCGAACTAAAAATAAAAAACTTAATCGGCAAGAATTTAAAATTCAAACTTATTGGCATCGGTGGAGAAACAATCTCAAAAAACTTTGAATTAATTCCACAGGAGGTGCTATAATGGGAATGTGTAAACCTAGTGGCGGAATTAATCCCCCTATATATGGACCTTTTGGAAAGAATATACCAGACATTGAAGGTTGCCCTCCAAATTCTAGAACGGATTATTATGATGAAAAAACTGGAGAATTATTACAACAGCGATGGTATGATTCTGATGGTAAATCTATTTGGGATAGAGATTGGAAACACAACGACTCTCATCATAATCACACCTTTCCTCATGACCATTACTGGGATTGGTTAAAAGATAAAGTGCATCCTCCTAGACCAGAATACATAGGTCCAAACGGAGAAAAAACAAATATACATTATTGTTAAAAGGAGACAATTATGAAATACAATCAATATGATAAAATATTTGAAAAAAAATGCGATGTCTGTGGAAAAACTCTACTTGCTAGCAAAACAGGAAATGGGGAGTGTCCTCATTGTGGCTGGTATAATAATCGACTTGGAGAAATTAACGAGAATACGGTAATTTTTCCCAACTTAGTTTCCCTAAACAAAGCAAAAAAATTATATAAAGAAAATAGACATATAAAACCTGACTTAAATGACTTTCTTGAAGCATTCGAGTTTTATGGCGAAACAGGATTTGAATATAAAAATTTAACGTTCTGTATATTTAGACATGGCGACAATGGAATTGAAATGGGTTGGGGACCAAACAATGATGAAGTTGCATATTTCAAAGACAAGGAAGATTTTATTAAAAACGCAAAGATAGACAATGAATATATCCGAGATATTTGGGACAAAGTTGAAAATCCTTGCTATTTATAAGATAAAAAATTAAAGCATATCAAATTGATATGCTTTTTCATTTAGTGTAAGCCATGCGGAGAAACAATCTCAAAAAACTTTGAATTAATGCCACAGGAGGTGCTATAATGGGAATGTGTAAACCAAGTGGTGGAATCAGTAAGCAAATAGGAAGAGTAGGTGATCTAAAAACCACTGGGGAACCAAACACTAGAAAAGATTTATATAACGAAGATGGTAAACTCATACAGCAAAGATGGTATGGTTCAGATGGAAACGCAATTTGGGACCGAGATTGGTCTCATGGAGGTGGAGAACACGAATGGCCACATGATCATAGTTGGGATTGGACTATCCGCAACACCTAGATAGACCTGCATATGAAGACGAATATGGGAATAAAACAAATTCTAGTTATTGTTAAAAGGAGATATTATGAAAAATAAAAGTATTTACGATGAAATTTTTGATAAACCATGCTCAGTTTGTGGCAAGATTATTAAAAAAGATATTTATGATCAAGGTTTCTGTCCTTATTGTAAATGGAAAAATAACCATTTTGCCGAGATAAATCCAAATAATGTGTTGTATCCCAACCTAATCTCACTAAATAAAGCAAGAAAATTATATAACGAAGGCAAGCCTTTTGAGCCTAATCTAGACGAATTTATGGAAGCTTTGCACAATTATAGCGAAACGCAATTTGAATATAAAGGAGTTTACTATGCTGTTGAACTTGTTTTTAATGTTAATAGCGAACCACAAATCAGACTTTATAATTCTCAAACAAAAGAAACAACATTTTTTAACAATGATGACGATTTCAAAAACAATGCCAAGGTTGAAGGCAAATTTTTGAAAGATATATGGGACGATACAACCGACAGAGATTGGTTGCAATAGAACTTAATTAAAGCATATCAATTTGATATGCTTTTTTCTTTATATCTACAAAATTATGTATTCCCCTCTTAAAATTTTAAAATCATACTGTCCTAACATATAATATTAAAAATTTGATTTATAATACAATTTACAACTTGACAAAAATAATAAAATGATAAATAATTAAAACATGAAATTGTTATTAAGTTTTTTTATGTTATTCTCACCACTAATGTCATTTATTCCTAATCAAGATGCTATTATTATTGCATCTTATTGTTATCTTTATTCTTCTCCATCTTTTTCATCTGAAATTGTTAAAATAGATGAAAATCCTTTTATTCTTTATCATAATGAAAAAGTTACCATCATTGAAGAAAATGAAGATTTTATTCTTGTAAAAACGCAAAATGAACAAACACAAGGTTGGGTATATAAATATTATCTAACAACAAACACATCTCAAATCGTCTATCCTGTTTTTAATGCCAGTGTAAGAAATGATAATGCAATTATTTACGACATAAATAAATCACCTACTGAACTTAAAGCAACTGCAGGTCAACGAGTTTATTTATATGATGGTTTTGATGATAAAAATGAATTTACAGCAGTTCAACTAATATTAGAAGATGGATCTTTATATAATGGATATTTAAAATCTGCAGACATAAACCCTGATGGTGTAAGTTCTTTACTTATCGTAGGAATTTCTATCATTGCTGCCTGCGTAACCATTATTCTTTCGATTATTTTTATAAAAAAGACTAAAAAGAATAAATCAAAATAAATGGCAGTAAATATTGTATATAATAAAACTCTTTAGTAAAATTATGCTAAGGAGTTTTTTTATGATTAATTTATTTCATGACGTTGAAAAATTAAAAAAAGAAATGTGGTATCTAAACAAAGTGGTTATTCCTAAACTTAAACAAAATATTGAAGATTTGCCTAGTTTAGATTTATCTGACATACAAAATTCATTAACAAATTTAGAAAAAAGTTTAACCACACTACAATCAAATATAGATAAGAATAATCAATCAATATCAAATAATACAACAAATATATCACAAATTCAAAAAGATATTGACGATATTATAAGCAATTATTCAAACTTAATGGCAGCACATAATGGATTAGCAATTCATGTTAACGGACTAGAAAATGAACATAATGAATTTTCAAATAAGATCTCTTCTATAGAAGCGAATATATCACAAATTACTAATTCAATTTCCACAATATCTTCTATTTCAAACAAAAATGTCAGTGATATATCAACATTAAAAACAGATGTTTCTGAAATCAAAACATCAAATTCAAACATAACTTCATCAATAGAAAATTTAAATACAAGAATTACAACACTAGAAAATAATGACATTTCTTTTACTGATGATATTGATGTATTATCTTATAATTATTCTAACCTATTAAATTCTCATAATGGTCTTGCTTTTCATGTAGATGATCTAGAAGCAGAACATGAACAATTTGTAAATGATATTTCAAGTTTGAATGAGAACAATACCCTTCTTTCAAATTCATTAACTAATGTTTCTTCAATTTCTAATGAAAATTCAAATGAAATTGAAACTATTAAACAAGATATTCAACTAATAAAATCACAACTTGAGAATTTGTCTGGTGGTAGTGGTCTTGATTATGATGTCCTATATGATATGAGAAGTGATGATGCAGCAATCAACCATGGAGTAACCTCGGGGGCTGTTGGAGGAACTACATTAATGATAGATTTAACACCTTATAGATACTTAAGAGTATTTGGATATGTAAATTCATATGAGTGTCAAGACTTTATAAAATTAACTGATAGAAATAGAACAGACTTTACTATGATGAGTATAGCAACCAACATGAAAACTTTAAACTTTTTAAAATACGCAATCCCAGCAACAATGGATAGAATACAATTTTCTAATTTTGCAACTTACACTTACAATTCAGCAAAATTGTCATTTGGCAGTTATGAACTCGGTAAAACAAATGAAAATTTTTATGCATACAGAATAGAAGGAATAAAATAAATCTATAAATTAAATAAAAATAGTAAATAAAAATTGATAAATCTAATATTCTTTTAAAACATGGGTAGATTTTATCCCATGTTTTTTATTATAATATTTATAGAGAGGTTAAAATGAAAAAACACAAAAAACTTATCATTTTATATGTCTATGATGCTTTAAAATATGGAAGTTCTGAAAATTGTTTACTACATCAAACTAAAATTGCAAAACAAATAACTAATATTTGCGGCATACCTTGTGATAGAAAAACCATTGCACGTAATATTAAATATCTTCAAGAATATGGCTGTGAAATAATTACAATCAAAGGTAAAGGTTGTTATATGAATTCTTATCCTCGCATTGAAGAAAAAATTTTTACAGATAAAAATTAGAAAGTAATGCAAAATTAATAATAAGGAGTATAAAAATTTATGTATAATTTGTTTAAAGAGTGGCTTAAAGAAAAAGGATATAGTGAATTTTCAAAATCTGGCAATTTAAGCACTTGCACCGATTATCCAAATAGAATAAATTATATCATTTGGTATGAAAATCTTTCTTCATGGCAAGATGTTGTAAATAATATTGATGTATTATTACCAGCATACAGTAAAGGTGGAAAAAGAGAAAAAATAGGACGAAAATCAAACAATGCAGTAATAAATGCATTACGAAGATTTTGCGAATTTATAATAGATAAAAATATTACTCCTCAAAAAACCAAAAAACTTATTTTAAAAGATAAAAGTTATGAATACTATAATATAAACGACGAAGAAATAAAAATTATATCATCAATTTATACTATAAAATATTTAGACAATGGAGAGATTATTAAAGTAACCACAGATAAAAATAAAGAAAATAGTGATGTTTTATATTATGATACGGAAAAAACTCCATTAATGCAAAAAATAATTGGAAAAAATAAGGGAGATATAATAGCAATTAAATTTAATGATGATGATATTATCAAGATAGAAATTATCGATATAGAAATATAATAAATTACAAATTTAGAAGATATTATCTTAATTGAAATAAATCTTTTCTAAACAAAAGTTGATACCTGATAATTTATCAATACAAATAAAATTTTAAATAATAAATAAATTTTGCAAATTATAAAAATTTGTAAAATATTTTATTGTAATAGTTTTAATAAGTTTATAATGAACTACAAAAATAGATGATACCAAAGTCATATAATACATGATGTTGACAACCGTCTATAATAGTTTTTTAACAACAAAAAAATAAATTTTTCTATCAATTTAAAAATTTCAACAATAAGAACAAATTTCAATTTTTTTAATGTGTAAATCGATAAAAAGTCAATAAATTTTCATAATTTTGAATATATCAAACATTCTAAGATTGTTAATTCTAATAAATACAAATATTATTTACTAGAAATTTTTATTAAATACTCTAAAATATTATAAAGAAAAAGATTGACAAAATAATAAAATATATGTTAAACTCTAAAAGAATAAATGGGGAGATACTCAAGAGGTCGAAGAGGCGGCCCTGCTAAGGCTGTAGGTCGGGAAACCGGCGCGAGGGTTCAAATCCCTCTCTTCCCGCCAAACAATTGTCGTTTGAACTCAAACGGCAATTTTTTATTATCCGCATCTGAAATTTCTATTTCTTTCTTATAAATTGTCATTCCATTATCACTATTTCCATTGTTATCATCATTATCATTTGGACAACTATAAATTTCCTCTGCTGGATTTAAACTTGTATTGTAAACTATTGTAATTTTGTCATCATGAAGTAACACTTTCAAAATAAAATTGTTAAAGAACTCGTTTTTATCTGTTTTGTTATCAAATTGTTTTCTTGCATATACTTTTAAAAAATTTACAATTTGTTCCTTTTCAAGTGGTTTTATTTGATGATTTTGTTCATACTCAACTTTATCTTCTAGTATTGCTTTTTCGTTTTCAAGTTTCATAAGTCTTTCTTGTGTTGACGAAGTTATTATTCCTTTTTCCATTGCGTTTAGAATAGAGTCTATTGCTTTATTCTTTTCTTTTAATTCTTCTTGTAGTTTTGTTAAAACTGCGTTGTTAGATAATTCACTATTAAACTTATTCACAACAACTTCGGCAATACTATCAATAACATTTGGCTCAAGAACATATTTTTTTGTTTTTTCAAAAACAAAATCTTCTATTGTATCTTTTCTAACATTATGTTTATCGCATTTTGTGATTTTCTTTTTCTTGCCTGAACACTTGTAATATCTATGAACAGCACCAGTTTTGCTTGTTCCTGTTTCTGCCACCATCGGGTATCCACAATAGCCACAAAATAGTTTGCCACTTAAAATATATACAGCTTCATTTAAACTATCTTTTCTTTGTCTATGTTTATGATTATCCATAATTAAATTACACCTTTTAAATATATTTTCTTCAATTATTGGTGGGAATATATTTGTATATATTTCATCGTCCATTTTGCATATTCCAATATACTTTTCATTTCTTATCATTTTAGCAATGATATTTAAACTAAACTTGTTCCCATATTTTGTTTTAAGTCCTTTGTTATTTAGTTCATTTACAATTTCAATTGCTTTTTTGCCATTAGCATAATCTCTAAATATTTTCTTTACGATTTCACTTTCAACTTCGTTGATGACATACTTTTTATTTACAACATCAAAACCATATAAAATATATCCACCAATATAGTTGCCTTTTATTAAACTTTCCTTAATGCCACGCTTAACTTTTTGTGAAAGCTCGGCAGAGTAATATTCTGCCATACCTTCCAAAACGCTTTCCATTAAAACACCACTAGCATCATCACTTATATTTTCTTTTGCAGATAGAACTCTGACACCATTCTTTTTTAACTTTGCTTTGTATGTAGCACTATCATATCTATTTCTTGCAAATCTATCTAATTGATAAACTAAAACAAAATCAAAATCACTTTTCTTGCTATCTTCAATCATTTGCTTAAATTGTGGTCGGTTATCTGTTGTTCCAGAAAGTGCTCGGTCAATATATTCATTAAGAATAACAAGACCATTTCTTTTTGCATATGCATAACATTCACGAAGTTGACCTTCGATAGATTGTTCAGTTTGATTATGCGAACTAAATCTCGCATATATTACAGCTCGTTTTTTACTCAAAATATTACTCCTTTTAATTAAACATTTGATAAACTTGAATTTTTAGAACTCTTGCAATTTTAAAAAGTGCAATTATTCTAAAATTCTCACTATTAGTCATTATTTTATTTAATGTGCTTTGACTAATTTTGCACATTTCACAAAACTTGCTTTTAGACAAGTTGTTATCTTTTATAAAGTTTTCTATCAATTCAGTTTTAATTGTATTTTTCATACCATCTCCTTTTTACCATTTGGTATATATATTATATATTTACCATTTGGTAAATGTCAAGTATTTTATTACCATTTGGTATATACTCCTATATATAAGGAGTTTTTGTATGAATAAGTTTGCAGAAAGATTAAAAGAATTACGAGAAGAAAAAAATCTTACTCAATATGAATTATCAAAACAAATAGGAATAAGCACTGCTTGTATCAATCGCTGGGAGAAAAATTTAAGAATTCCAAACATTGACAGCATTATTATTCTTTGCAAGTTTTTTAATTGTTCTGCTGATTATTTAATAGGTATCGAAGACTGAAATCCATATTTGTAGAGTTGCTTTTTAAATCTTTAATAAAATTTTTTGTATTATCCTTTATTTGTAGAGATATATTTCAAAATAGCTATGCTATAATTTAAGTATCAAAAGGAGAAAGATTATGGAAAAAATTAAATTAACTATGGGGCAAAAATTAAAAATGTTTAGAGAAATAGAAAATCTCTCACAAGAAGAACTAGGACAAAAATTAAATGTTTCAGACAAAACTATTTCTGCTTGGGAAAACGAAGAAAGAGATATTTCTTTGCCAAATGCAACTCTAATTGCTGAATTTTTTAACATACCCAAAGAATATTTTGTATTTGATGAAAATGAAAACAAAATAAGCTCTGAAACCAAAAATAAAATTCAAAAATATTTAAGCGATTATGAATTTGCCAATAAAATAAAAACAATAATATCATGTTGTAAAGAAAAATTAGAAAATGATGGACTACCTTATAAAAAAGAATATATTCCCTCTTTTAACTTTGATAGTAAAAACTTTGAAACATTTGGTGTTTTTGATGAAAAATCCTTGCCAGTAAAAATTGAACACCATAAAGGACTATCAGCATTAGATAGTTATCATAGAGTCAATTTTGCAAACTCAAATTTGACAGATTTAAAACAATACCAATATAGTTCTGCTGCTCTCACAAAATTTGGATTGTTTGATATTCTGAAAAGATTTAATGAAAATAAAGTTGAATTAATAGATTTAATTGATTGCAATAACTTAAATACATTTAAAAACACTTTATCTAGCATGAAAGAAAGAAAATATACTCAAAAAAATATATATAATCCATATAGTGAAGGACGCGATATTTCACAAGAATATATACAAAACCAACTAAATGAATTATTAGAGAAGTTAAATCCTAATCTTTCAAACTTCTGGGCAATTGTTGTATTTTTAATCGAAAATGGTGCATATTTTACAAAACAAGTAGGTTGGGGAGATGATGTTGTATCTTGGTCAAGTGCAAAAGATATAGCAAGAACAAACTATATTTATAGAATTGCTAAAGACAACATCTCTAAATAATATTACTTTTTAAAAACATTATCTGGTGTGAGATTATTTATATCTCCACCTTTTTTAATGTAATCAATTAAATAATTGCTTAAAGTTTCGCCAACACTTTTGGTTACTGACGGATAGAATTTGGCTTGTCCTTTTCTTTCTTTGTTCGTTTTTAAATTTATGCTTTGTATATTTTTTGCATATTTTATTTTCTTCATTTTTACTCCTTTTGTTTGTTGAATTCTTAATAAATAACGAAAACGGGCATCACGTTTGTCGCATAAGGGGAATGGGTCAATTTTGATTCTGCGAGTTTTTATTTTGCCCCAGTAAAATGCTTTGTTTTACTAGCAAAAACGAGCATAATTTTTCAAAATATCCCCATTCCTTATCCTGCTTCTAATAAATTTATCTATTTCAGTCATCATTTTTATCTTCTTCTATCCCAATTGCCTTTAAATATCCATTTTTTAGTTCCTGCAAACCTTCTGGCAGTCTGTCATACATTCCAGCTTCAACATATCTTGCCTGCAATGTTCTTTCATCATCATGAGCAAGAACCAAATTATATATTCTTGACAATAATTTTTCTATAAATATTTGTTGAACATTTATCATTTTCAAATCTTGAATATACATATTTTCTTTAACTGATAAGTGATTTTCAAAGTGTGTTATCTTCTCTGATATATTCTCCATTTTTTGATAGTAATCTTTAAAATTTTCATCTTGCAATTCTAAAATATCCAAACCGTTTGTAATAACATGAACGAGAAATTCGTTTTTGTTTCTAAAATCAGCCCTATGCTTTTCAAAACATTTACTTAACCTTTCAATTGTTCCATAACTGTAAATTCTAAGTTTTACTTCCATAAGTTTGCTTGTATCAATCTTTTTCATTTTATTCTCCTTTTAATTTTTATTCGTTTTTGTTTTTAGTTTTACATTTCACACCTCCTTTTAAAATAAATTTACCATTCTCGCTGTGACAGCATTTGTCACAACGGTAAAAGTTTTTAAACTTTTCATATATATTTTTACATAGTCGCATTATCACCATTTGATAATGCGGGAAAAGATTTTATATCTAGATTCTACAATTCTCGCAGCACACCCATTGTGTACAGCGGCAAAAGTTTTTTTGTCTTTCATTAGAATTTTACTACTGTCGCTGTATCACCATTTGATACAGCGAGAAAACTTTTTTGATTTTTCTAACTTAATTCTAAAACCTCCGCCGGTTCACCATTTGACCCATCTGAAAATATTTTTTTAATCTTTTCATTTAAATTATAAAAATATCGCGTGTTCACCATTTGAACACGCGACAAAAATTTTTCAACAATATAAAAAACCGGGTTTAATACTATTGAACCTACTTTGTTTATATAAAATTAATTGACATGTTTTAGCGCTATGCGCTATAATTTTAACATCAAAGGATAATATATGATTAAAATTGAAAAACAAACACTAAAAAATTATACATTTATTGATTTATTCGCTGGATTGGGTGGATTCAGATTAGCATTGGAATCATTAGGTGCAAAGTGCGTTTATTCCAGTGAATGGGATAAGTTTGCACAAGAAGTTTACTGTGAAAATTTTGGAGAAATACCAGATGGTGATATAACTAAAGTTGATGAAAATCAAATTCCAAAGCATGATATCTTATGTGCAGGTTTCCCATGTCAGGCTTTTTCAATTAGTGGAAAACAACGTGGTTTTGAAGATAGTCGTGGAACCCTGTTTTTTGATGTTGCACGAATAGTAAAAGCTAAAAAACCAAAAGTTGTATTTATGGAAAACGTTAAAAATTTCGCAACACACGACAACGGGAAAACATTAGAAGTTGTTAAGGCTACTATGGAAGAATTAGGATATACATTCAATTATAAAGTTCTAAATGCAACTGATTATGGTATTCCACAAAAAAGAGAAAGAATATATATGGTTTGTTTTAGAAAAGATTTAGATGTAAAAGAATTTTCTTTCCCAAAAGCTTTTGTACTACAAAAACATGTTGAAGATTTCTTATTAAATGATGAGAAGCTTGTTTCTAATCTCTATGTAGATAGGCCAGACACTTACTATAACAATGAAACAGATAATAAAACTAGCAACAAATCTATTCGTCTAGGTATTGTAAATAAAGGTGGACAAGGCGAAAGAATCTACAGCACAAAAGGAATTGCCATTACATTGTCTGCTAATGGTGGTGGTGTTTTTGCAAAAACAGGCGGCTATCTTATAAATGGAAAACCAAGAAGACTACACCAGAGAGAATGTGCTCGTCTAATGGGATTCCCAGACACCTACATTATGGCTAAAAATAAAAATCAAGCTTATAAACAGTTTGGCAATTCAGTTGTTGTAGATGTTCTTCAATATATTGGAATAGAAATTGGTAAAAGATTGGTTGGAGTATAAGATGAGAGAATTAGATTTTCATAATTGGTTAACAAGCAATAATACTCCAAAAAAATTATGCAGTGATTATATTTCAAGATTAAAACGCCTTGAACATTCATTAGAAGACTGTGATTTAGATGAAGAGTATGAAAAAGATAAGTGTATATCATTATTAGAATTATTTAATAAAAGTGGTCAAAATAAAAAAATGGCAAGTCGCCACATTGGAAACTTGCCTATTGGTAAATACCATATTGCCACATATAAATATGCAGTTAATAAGTATTTAGAATTTTTAACTTCTAATTAACTAAAATAAATATAAAGTCAGCTATTGATATTCCTTCCTTATTTGTTTTGAGTTCTATAGAAAAAATTACATTTGCATTAAAAGTATTTGATAATTTACGCACTTCAAAATTATTTTCACGTTTTGAAATCATAAATTCATTTCTACCTATAATAAAACGTTGATTATGCAAATTATCATTAGTATAAATAAAAACTTTATCATAAGTGGTTGTTAGTTCGATATTAGAAAACGTTGATTTAAGATACTCTGTAACTTTATCAACATTTCCACTTCCCACCGAACTAGAGCCACTTCTTTTTATTCTGTATTTTGCAGAAACATTAAAATATTCTGCAAACTCTTCTATTGGAAGTATTACATTATTGTTTGTTATAAAAAATTTGACACCTTTGTCTTTGTATGTTTTTATAATCCAATTGTTAAAAACATTTTGACAATTATCAAATTCAATATTTTTACCAGCAGTTCCTGCCTCTTTGAATTCTTCAAAATTATTATTCATGTAGTCAACAATAACTTGAGAAAACTCATTTATTTCTGTTGAATTTAATCTACTATATTCAAACTGTCTTGTTTCGACATTAGGCAATAAGACAAACTGACCACATTGAGCTGGAGAATGTTTCGCTTCAATATAAAATTGTTTATTTTTCTTTGTTGTAACTTTTATATCAGGCACAGTTGAATCACTTCTGCCTTGATGAATAAATGTCGCATATTCACCAAATTGTTCCATTAAAAATCTTGTACAATCTATTTCAAATTGTTCCCAAGTACTCATTATTTGTTCTCCTTTGTTTTTAAATATTGAATAACACAATTTCCTAGCATTTCAATTACATTAACCGTCATAGCATTCCCAGCTTGCATTAAAAGATGTCTATCATTTACTTCTTCTTTTACTCTATCAGCATAGTCTTTTGGAAATCCTTGCAACATTAAAGCTTCATATCCTGTTAGTTGATATATTTTATTATCAAACACATAATATATACCATCTCTTTGAGCTCTTAATGTTGGAACTTTACCATCATATATTCTTAAGTCATTCATTCTTGTATCCAACACTTTACCATTCATCTTACTCAAATCTTCAACCGTATATTTGCCTGCGTTAGTTGGATTAACTAAATATCTTTTTAATATATCTAAATTCAAGGTAGAAATTGGAACTCTATCAATAAGATAATCTTCAAGTTTCGGCATTGGCATATCTTCAGGCCAAACAAAATCACTAATATTATTAACTTTATCTTTTCTTATTCCAACAAAATAAACTCTTTGTCTCATTTGTGGAACTCCACAATTTAAGCTTGTAATAACTTTATATGTTGTAGAATAACCAGATTCTTCTAATTCTTCAATTACTTTTTTAATTGTTTGTCCATTATCGTGTCTAACCAAACCTTTCACGTTTTCTAAAATAAAACACTTTGGCCTTTTTTCTCTTAATATTCTTGAAAGATGAAATATTATTTGGCCTCTATCATCACTAAATCCGGCCTGTCTACCAATAACAGAAAAGGTCTGACAAGGAAAACCAGCAATTAACAAATCAAAATCAGGTAAGTTATCTTGGCCTAATTTTTTCAAATTGCCATAATTTTTATCTTCCGTTTGGTGTAATAACCTATAAGAACAATCGGCTAATCTGCTTGTATCAGAATGACCAACACATTTTAGTCCACATCTTTCTAATCCAAGCCGACCTGCACCAATACCCGAACAAAAATCAAAAAATGTCTTTATCATCAGCTTCTCCTATAATATACAACTATTATAACATACACTTTTAAAATTTGTATTAATTTACAAAAGAAAAAAACAGCAAATTAAATTTTTGCTGTTTTTTATCATAGGTTAAGGTCATTTAAAATATTTAATATTTCAATATCTTCTACAACTGTTGAATCTTTAAGTTTATTCTTTATTGTTTCTAAATCAATTTCTTTTAAAACTTCTTTATCAAATACTAAAAATTCTTTATTTTGCACGTAAAATCTTTCTACTAAATGTCTAGGAATTCCTATTTTTTGTAACTCAATATATTCATATTTTTTTGAACCATGTTCAAGATAGGTTGCCCAGTCATTTACACCTTCAACACCTTTTTCTCTTAATATATTAAAATAATTTTCACAATAATTTTTAATTTTAAATCTTAACAGTCTATCTATTTCATCCATTATGTTATTAATTAATTTATTTACATGTTTTTTATTATCTGGATCAAATATAACATATTCATTAAAATTTAATCTAAATTTTCCACCAGTTTGCTTTCTTATTGCTCGCTTAATCAATATATTTATAGTAGTTCCAGACATCCATTCAGACATAATAAAAGCATAATGCTGTAAAGAAGATTTAGGATTTAAATGATTCATATTTATTAAAGGATTATTCCCAAAACTTTCTTCTTTTTCCCAATTATATTTATCATAAAATACATTTAACAATTCTAAACAATTATTAAAAGTAGGTTCTTCCATATTAGGCAAGTTTTCCGACTTTAATAAGGATTCTTGATATCTCCACTTAATTAATGGACTTTTATTTAAAGTTTTATATGAGATTGTTATGGATTTTTTTATTTTATTTAATATATCTCTTGAGTCTGGAATTTTTCCTATAAACTTATCTTTCAATAATGAGCTATCATTCTTACTGTTCTGAATCATTAAAATATTTGCAAATGAATTCCAAATTTCTCTTTGCTTTGCTCTCGGATTGCTTGTAGTAAAAGGTTTGTTTAATAATGAAGCTCTGACATTTTTATAAAAGTTTGCCTCTCCAGTTAATAACGGGCATTTTACATCTTCAACTTTTTTATTCTTTAACAACTCGATATCTTTATCTTTATTCCAGTGACCATCTACATTCCCCCATCTAATACAAAAAACATTTCCATACAAATCTTTTGCTAAACGACCAGCTCTACCAGCCAAATTCCAAAAGTCAACTGATGTTAATCGTGTGTTTCCAATTTTACTACTTAATATGTAAATATTTTGAGCAGGCAAGTTGACACCTTCTAATAATGTTGAAGTACAAAACAAATAATCAATATCACCTTCAATATACATATTCTCTATAAGATTTCTTATTCTTTGTGGTAATTTTCCAAAATGAAATGCTACTCCATTTTTTATACAATCTATTAAAAAATAATCTTCATGAATGTGTTCTTTGATTACTTCTATTGCATTATTGATTTTTTCATTATCTTTACTCTTACATTTTTTAGAAAAGCTTAATGCAAAATTAATGGTATCTTCAATCGTATTACAATAAATAATGCTCTTATTAACTGAAGTTCCTTCATTTGATATTTGGGATATAATATCCTCTATATTGTCTGGCAAATTATAATCTAACTCTTTTGGCTCGGTTACATTAGAAAAATATTGTAATTTTTTATTTTCAATATCTATAAAACATCTATTTTGACAAACTGGCGATTCTGTTATATGTAAACATTCATCTTCAGACTTATCAAATATACTCAAAAAAACATTCGCATTGTTAATGTTAGGCGAAGAAAAAAATAATTTACAACTTTTTCTTTCCGCCATACTTAAAGCATGATAATATATTGCAGAACGAGAATCTATAGACAACATCTTTTGAGCTTCGTCTACAAAAATATAACCTAAAGTAGGATTATTTTCATTTGATAAATATTCAACTAAGCGTTCTGGTGTAAAAACAAAAATAAAGTTCTTATTTTTATTTAAAAAACATGCTGGAATATCTGGACTTTCTAACAAGATATAATTACATTTATCCTTTATTATTTCCTTCAATACCTTAATGTTTTGAGAAACTAAAGCTCTGGTAGGAACAATATATGCCATATTAATACCATTATTATTCGAATTGATAATATGGCTTATAAAAGAATTTAAAATAAACGATTTACCAAAGGAAGTTGGCCCAGAAAAACTGAAATGATTCTTATTAATTAAATTGTTATACACCTCAAATTGTGAATCTGTAAAAATTTTTTCGTTATTGTTTGGGTCTTTGTTTCTTGATTGTTTTAATATTTTTTCAACAACAATATCCATAGGTTCTTTTGCCCAGATAATGTTAGTGTTTTTTGATATCAATTCATAGCTGGGGAAATTGCCTAATCGCAACATAATTCCTTTGGCATAATAATTATAAAGTGCATTATCTTTAAAAAACACATTTAATAAACTAATTATTTTAATTGATATGTTTTTATTTTCATCAATTGACGACAATGAAAGAATGTCTGCAAAAGAAAGCAAGTCAGAACATTCCAAATCAGTTAATTTACACTCATCATTTTTATAAACAATTTTATTAAAAAAATTATTTTCTAATTTTGTAAACAATTCAATAAAATAATCATCTTTAAGAGCCTCGCTTGCCATTTCTTCAATAATGTTATTATTCATCTTAACACCTCTTGAAGAACTGAATGTCTGGTATTATACAAGTCATCTAGAGGAACAATATAAAAATAAAAATTATGTCCATTAAGATTATGTTTTTTAATTAAAGACTTTATATTATTTGTCTGAGTAATTATTTGATTTTTTAAGACTTCATGTACTTTTTCTCTATATTCATGATTAGATAATGATTTTAAATCCTTATCTAATTTAGGTTCATAAAGTATTATCACCGAAAATGATGTATCAACAGGTCCTATACCATCTCTTCTGGGATATAATATATCTTTTATAAATTGTTTATCTTCTTCTGAAAATGCTTCTTTCATAATATTTGCAGATATTAGTGCTTTTTCAAACTTTATACCTTTTAATTTCCCGTCTTTTTCATCTTTTATTGAATTGTTTTTAAACTTATCAATGCTATCAATAGAATTCCAAATACCGCTATACAAATCATCGTAAGTTTTAGCCTCTACAAAAATTAATTGATATCCATCATCGGTCTTTAGATAATGAACACCATCTGCACCATTAAAATACATATTATTATCTGTTTTAAGTTCCATTTTTGAAATTATTTTAGGTGCCCTTAAATCACTTTCCAAAAAGCTATATCCCATCAATTCAGCTAATTCGCCCTCATTCTTATCAAGTTCTCTAAATTTGTTTCTTGTTAATTGCGATAGGAGTAAAGGATTGTTTGAATTTTCTTCAAGAGTTGAACGTGACAAACAATAACTTGGAGCGTATTGTAATAACTTCTTAATCATATATTCATATTCGAATTCATTTGAATTTATAAGCGGACAAAAATATTTGATGCTATTCTTGTCAATAGTATCATCATATAATTTTTCAAAACATTGAGTAAATTCTTTATCTATAGATGTATTAATCATTATCGCTCCTTTTCTTTACCGTAATTATAACACATATTTTTATAATTTTGTGGGTTTTTCAACAAATTTTATAATTTTTATGTTATAATGCAAACATAAGGAGCAATTATGAACAACTATTTTGATGAATATGATAGAAAAATTTTTGAGTCAATGAAAAATAAAGATTGGTGGATAGACAAATTTAAAGCAAGGAAAATTGAATTGATTAGGTCTTGCAGAAGAATAAATTCCAATTCTTCAATATCTCGTAAAATAGGTGGGCTTTTACTTTGGCAACAAGTAATAGAACAATTCTTAAAAGAAATAAATCAAATAAGTTTAACTTATGTAAAGGCTGAAATTTGGCCAACAAAAATAGATTTTAAAATTGATTACGATAGAAAAACATTTGGACAAGTAATCGAAATTTATAAAAATTACTCTGTTGATTACGAAGATAGACCAAAAATATTAGGACACTTAAAAACTATTAACGATAATAGAAGAACTATTACACACAAAATGTTCGAAGTCGAAAATTTAGAAGATTTAGAAGATATATTTGAGTCAAGTTATAATATTCATGAAGAATTACTTCAACTATTATTAGACCACTATATTTTAGTAGGAAATAATTTAGAAGATTTAAAATCAAGGGTTGATTGGGAAGATTTTCTTGCTGAATTGAATAATAAAAAATGATTACTTAATAGTAAGAGTTATACCTTTCTTAATGCAAATTAGTTCAACCTGAACTTTGTTCTCTCCGCCAATCGTGAGCAATCCGAACCCGTTGGGTTTGATTGCTCCTTTTTATTTTCTATATATTCAATTTCTTGTGAAATATCTGGCTTTTCACTTAACTTTAATTGTTTAGTTTTATCACTTGTTATATTAAAGTAAATTTCACAATGGTCATCATATAAAACAACTCTATTTACAAACATATCAATCAGTCTTTGTTTTGCATTTTCAAGAGAATAATCTAAATCTTTAAAAGACTTCAAATATTCATATATAAGTTCTTCACTTAATGGTTTGATTGTTAGCATTTGCCTGCTAGCAATTTTTTCTTTTATTTCTCGTATTCTTATTTCAAGTTCTTTCATTCTATCGTTTGTTGTGTCGTTAAAAATTCCATTTTCAAGAGCAGTTAAAATATTCTTCAATTTTTTGTTATTGTCTTGAAGTTCTTTATTTAGACTTTCTAAAATTGTATCTTTTTCAATGCTTTTGTTATATGTATCAGCCAATACTTTACTTATACTTTTTAAGTTTGTATGTTGCATAAATTCTTGTGTTGCAGACAAAACTATTTCTTCTATATAATTTTTAGAAACAGATTTCTTGTCACATTTAGATTTATTCTTCTTTTTTGTAAAGCATTTGTAATAATTGTAAATTGTGCCAAGTTTACCTTTGCCACTATCTCCGGTCATCAAACTACCACATTTGCCACAAATTAACTTGCCACTTAAAAGATAATTAACTTCTGTTTTGTGATGAGCAGAAGTTCTTTTTGAGATCTTTAATTTTTCATTTACTTCATCAAAAAGTTGTTCGCTTATTATTGCAGGAAAAATGTTTGTGTAAACAGTTTTGTCTGCATATACACAACCTTTATAATTTTCGTTTCTTAATATCCTAGAAACAGAGTTTATCGTCCAATCTTTACCGTATGCGTTCTTTATTCCTTTGTTATGTAAAATCTTTACAATGTCTTTAATACATTTACCACTTATGTATTCATCAAACATTAACTTAACAATGTTTGCTTGTTCTTCGTTAACACTTACTTTTTTATCAACAACATTATATCCATAAGGAGTTCTGCCACCTGTAAAGAGTCCTTTTATTCTGCTTTCTTTAAGTCCACGCTTAACCTTTTGAGATAGTTCAACAGAATAATACTCTGCAAGTCCAACAAGCACACTATCGAGCAAAATGCCTTCTGGTGCGTCTGAAATGTTTTCTGTTGCCGAAATCAACTTAACACCATTTTTAAGTAGTATTGCACGGTTAACAGAGCTGTCATATCTAGACCTTGAAAATCTATCCAATTTATATACCAAAACAAAATCAAATCCCTTGTTTTTGCTGTCATAAAGCATTTGTTGAAGTGCTGGTCGCTTATCATTTGTCCCTGTCATAGCCCTGTCAATATATTCATTAACAACAATCAAACCATTTCTTTCAGCATATTCTTTGCAAACTCTAAGTTGTCCATCAATACTTTGTTCGTTTTGACTATCACTTGAATATCTTGCATATATAACAGCTTTGTTCATAAACTACTCCTCCTCGTTATTTTGTTTTATTTTAATCAAAGTTCTGTACAACTCAGGGTTCCTGTGAACAATAATTGCTAATTTCTCTCTTGCCCTAGTTATACCCTGATAAAATAATTTACTAAATATATAGTTAGGATTTGGGTGTTTGGGTGAATGCAACCTACTATCCACATATCTAAAATTTTGTCCAATAATCATAACAACATTGTCAAACTCTTGTCCAATTACAGTATGGGTATTATTAGCACTAATAAAGTCGTCTATTTCGTGCGGTTTAAATATTGATGTTGTGAAACTGATATATACATATTTCATTAAATTTAAATAATGCACTAAATCTTTAGCTTCATTTTTTGTTGAAACATAAAAAACATCAATATTATCGTAATCCGCATTTTTATTGACATTATTTAAATTAACAATATTTTTTATAAACGAAGATAAATTTATGTTTGTTCTAATTTTATCTGAAAGATTAAATTTGTTTAAATCTAATAATTTATCAATTTTACCATTTATATCGGCTTTTATTTCAGATTCTTGCATTATTTGATCTGTTCCTATGCTAAATATTGTTTTCGCCTCGTTTATTTTTGCATAATCTATAAAATCTTTAAATTGGTATTCATACAATCTTTGAATTTCATCAAATATAAATATTTCATATTTTGAATAATTACAATTTTTAAACTCTTTTGCTGAAAAAATTTCACAATTTATTAAACATTCTCGAAGTTTATAATGCCCTTGATTTAAAATCCCTGAATGTACAATGCAAATTTTTTTGTTTTTAGATAATTCTTTTGCTAGATCATAAATTAGTAAAGTTTTACCAGTACCAGCATCACCCACTATTTTATAGAACTTATATTGAGACAATTCATAAACATCTTTTAAAATCTCTTTTTTTATTTGAAGTTGTTGATTTGTTAAAAAATATTCATTATTCATAAATTTCGCTATATCATTAAAAGGTGAAACAAGATAATGTGAAGGTGAGATAATTTCATCAAGATTTTCATTTATATATTGGAAAGCAGCTAAAAGTATATTTTTTATATCATTAATATCAACTTCTACAATTTCTAATTGATGATTTAATTTATAAAAAGTATTTGTGTTAGCAATAAAAGTAAATGCATTTACAACACTTTTAATATTTTTTAAATAACAAGAATTTATCAAAAGTTGATTTTTTATTTTTTCAAAACTAGTAAATTCTGATTTGATTTCTATATTTAAAACAAAATCTGTACTTATTTTTATAAGGTCAAATTCTTTGCCAATTTGATAAATACTATAAGAATAATAAAAACCTTTCATAAGTTCTGTACTAATATCATTATTTATAAACAAATTAACTAATTGATAAAGATTTTCTCTTTCATAATCTCTAACTTTTAATTCTCTTTTTGATTTTGATATCGATTTTATATATTTGTTAAACTCTTCATTATTTAAAGGTTTTGTTTTAGTCAATAAAAATAAATCAACTGGATACATTTAATAACTCCTTTGCTAAATTATAACGCTTAAATACAAAATTTGCAATAATTTATTCGTATTTACAAATATTTTGTTGCAAAATGCCGTTAAATGATTTATAATAATACAAAATTACTAAAAAAGGATAAACACATGAGTATATCGTATAACAAACTATGGAAATTGTTAATAGATAAAAAAATGACCAAAACACAACTTAGAGAACAAGCAGATATTGCGACTTCTACCCTTGCCAAACTTAGCAAAGATGAGCAAGTGAGTATGGATGTATTATTAAAAATTTGTTCAACACTTGATTGTGATATTTCTGATATATTAGAAATTAAAAAGGAGGCAAAGTGATGCAACCAATAATAAAATGGCCCGGAGGTAAAGCTTCTGAAATACAATATATTGAAAATATTATTCCAGAATATGATAGATATATAGAACCTTTTTGTGGTGGAGGAGCTGTATATTTCTACTTAGAACCTAAAAAAGCAATCATAAACGATATTAGCGAAAACTTAACAAATTTTTATAAATTAATAAAAAATAAAAACATACAGTTCAAAAGCGATATGTATGACTTAAATATAATGTGGGACTCTTTAAAAATAAAAGCGAATAACTATATTAATTTTTTAACAAGATTATTTATCGAATTTAAAAACAATCGCGTAAATAAACAACAAGTATGTGTTGAATTGATTAATATTGTTAATCTATTACTACAAGATGAGAGTATAAATATAATTGATTTGGAAATTCTTAAGAAAGAAATTAACAGAATGCTTAAAGACAAATTTTTTAGAACATATAAAAATGAAATCAAAAACAATCAAGAACTTTCTATGCAAGATTTAGAATGTAATTTGTTAACTGGTATTGCGAGTGGAATTTATATGGCTGTAAGATGCTCTTTCAACCAATTAGAAAAAGAGAATAATTTATCTGAAAATTTAATTGCAAGGAAAACAGCTTTATTTTACTTTGTTAGAGAGTTTTGTTATGGATCTATGTTTAGATATAACAAAAATGGAGACTTCAATATTCCCTATGGTGGAATAGGATATAATCATAAGGATTATAAAAAGAAATTGGACACAATATTTGATAATAAAACTATTACTTTGCTACAAAATACAACAGTAATTTGTGGAGACTTTGAAAATATAATTTTATCAGCAGAAAAAAACGATTTCTTGTTTTTAGATCCACCTTATGATACAGACTTCTCTGATTATGAAAATAAATCTTTTAACAAAAATGACCAAGTAAGATTAAGAGATTCTTTAGAAAAAACAAAAGCTAAATTTATATTAATAATAAAAAATACCCCTTTTATATTTTCTTTATATAACAAGGAATGTTTTAAAATTAATTCATTTGACAATACATATTCATATTGTGTTAAGAATAGAAACAATAGAAAAGTTAAACATTTAATAATAACTAATTATTAATATAAAATTCTTTAATTCGTTCAACACCTGCTTTATAATATTCATAGTTTATTTCACAACCATAAAATTTTCTACCGGATTTTAATGCCGCAATTCCAGTCGAAGCAACTCCCATAAAGGGGTCAAATACTACATCATTTTTATTGGATGCTATTTCAATCAAATGTTGTAGTATTTTTATTGGTTTTTGAGAAGGGTGTTTTGGATTTTTCAATCTTTCTGGGGACATACAAATAGGCGACTCTATAAAATTATGCATATCTTTTTGATTTGAAAAATTCCATGTATGCCCCTTGTTCCAAAAGCAAATAATTAATTCACAACTATTTAAAAAACCTTTTTTAAAAATATTAGGAGTTGGATTGGTTTTGTGCCAAACCATAAATTGAGTTGTATCAAAATGATGATCAAATGCTTGATGCCATTTTCCTATACAATTATAAGTAGTAAATATAAATATATTTCCATTTGGTTTTAAAATGCGTTTAAATTCTTTAATATATTCTTCAGGATTAACTTCAATTTTATCCCATTCAGCTATGTCATTATTTAATGGAGTTCTATTTGGTAAATTAATATTTCCTGTAGAATATTTTGCAATATTATATGGTGGATCAGTTAAAATTAAATCAATAGAATTGTCGGGAATATCTTTAAAAAGAGTTCTATTGTCTTGATTATATAATCTTGCAACTCCTATTTGGGTATATTCTGTCATTTAATCTCCTAAATATGTGTTTTTTATTCTATCTAATGCTTCTTTTATATAGTGAGCATTTTCCCTATAACTTTCTAACACATATTTATACCCATTTTCTGATTTACAGATAAAATTCCAAAAATCTTTACCTATTAGCAATTCATCATCACCAAAAAATTGTTTAACTCTTTCTTGTTTCCAAGGTCTATTTTCGCCATATCTATTATAAGCAGTTGCAAAATAAATTTTTATGTTATCGGTACTTCCGACTTTGTTGGCTAGAATGGCATATTGTTCAAGTATTGCTTCTTTTTCAGCCCTTGCTTTTTTATTATCAAGATCTCCACCAATTTTTAATTCTATTAAAAAATGGCTATTGGTATCTTTGTCATATAAATAATAATCTGAATCATGTCTAACATGACTCTCAGTCCCTTTACTAACATCTAACATATATGAATAGTCTGATACTTCTGGTTTTTTACTGTGTCTTTTATATTTTTCTAAAAGATCCGCTATCAATTGAGTTTGCCCGTTATAAAGAGGTCCTTCAACATTTTGTTTAACTTTATAATTTTGTTCTGCTAGAGTTATAGCCATTTTTTCTAGCATATTGCCTAACGAACTATCTAATGATCTAGATAATGCCGTATAATATTGTATTTCTTTACCTAAAGCTTCAATGAAAACATTATGTATTTTCATATTAATTGTTCCTTCTGGATTGTCATGTTCTCCAATATGTCTACATTCAAATCCTTCGGCATATGCCACTACTGAAGCCTTTACTATTGAAGCAATAAATTCCTTTTCATTCGGTGTGTTCATAATTCTAATCTCCTTAACAAGAGTATAACATAAATTTTATAATTTTGCTCTTTTTTATCTATTTTTGTTTAATTTTTTTAAAATTTATTAGAAGCAGGATAAGGAATAGACTCAAAATCGTGTTTTCGGTCGCTAAAATGCCTATAAATAAAGGCGTTTAGACGACTCACCCTAAAAAAGAAGTTTCGATTTTGAGTCATTCCCCTTACTAGACCCAAGTGGGACACCCACTTGTCTTTTTTTTGAAAATATAGCAAAATATTGTGAAATATGTTATACTAAATGTGGACTGAAAAGTCCGCATTTGATAGTGTATTGTTCTTGCATTAAAATTAAAAATTAATGCCTAAAATCAAAAAATCTATCAAACCAAATAGCTTTATTGATTGTGAAGATATAAAAGAAAATATCGCTGTTTACAACTTTAATGACAACTCATTAAAACATGGCAAAGTAAACCTAAATCCCAAGAAACTTGAAAGAATATCATTTCTTCTTGCCCACGATTTAAAGACCTTTGCTCAAACAAACAGCAACTTTTCAACTCTATCCGCAAATGTGGTTTACGCTCACTTGCAAAACAATCAGTAAAGCAATAAGAGAAGGATTAAAAAATATCCTTCTTTTTTATAAGCTATTGAAAATTAAAATCAAATATGATATAATATTTTCGAAGCAGGAGGATTTATGTCAGTATTAACATATTTAGAAAACATAGAAAAAGACTTAAGATTATCTCAAAATGAAAAAGATTCTATAGAAACATCAATTAATACATTGAAATCAAGATTGAATAGTTATTTTGAAAATGAAATAACAGACATATTAGTTTTTGGTTCTTACAAACGACACACAAATCTTTGTAGAAAAGCGGACAATAATTCAGATGTTGATGTTATGGTTGTTTTTGTGGATTTTGGATACAAGCCACAAACATATATTGACAAATTAAAAAGATTTATGAATAGCAAATATTCTTCATCTGAAATTTATCAAAGTAATCCTTGTGCAATTCTAGAATTACACCATATAAAATTTGAATTAACTCCTGCAATTTGGTTATTTAATAAAACCTATAAGATACCAGATAAGCAAAGTTCTTATTCTGATTGGCTAACTACAGAACCATTTTACTTAGACGATTTGTCTTCAAACAAGTCGCATGTTAGATATCGTCAAGTTTCAAGATTGGTTAAGTATTGGAATTGTTTAAATAATAAGTATTTTGCTTCCTACGAATTAGAAAAACGAGTGCTTACCACTACATTATATTGTTTTTCCGAAAACTTAAAAGACAATTTGTTCCAAGTGCTCGACAATATCTACATACAATACGATTATCCTCAATATGTAAAAGACTATATATCAAAAACGAAAGAAATTATAAAATTTATAAAAGAAAATGAAAAAGATTATCCTATAACTTCAGAAAATAAAATTAAATCTTTATTTAGGGAGTTATATTAAATGAATGATTTAAATATAAAACAAAATATTCCTGAGTCGTTAAGTTTATTAAAACTACAAAGATACAAATATAACATAATTTCAATATTTGCAACGGTTAATTTCATAATTTCAGTAATTATCCCTATTATTTTAAGTTTTATAGGATTGGTTCCCATGCAAAATAATTTTGTTCAATACATTAATTATTTGGGTTTAATATGCACTTTTTTTAGTTTATGGCTTGATTTTAAATTAAAAAAACTAAAAGAAGATGCTTCACAAATCCAATATTTGTTTGATATCAATCTTTTTGGAATGAGACAAAACCCGCTTATTTCCAAATTATCATTAAATGAACTTCTTGTTGCTGCAAATAGAAGTAAAATCCAAAAATTACAAGGAGTAGAGAACTGGTACTCAATTGGAGACAATTTAAATAAAATTGATGCTATTTATTCTTGTCAAAAGCAAAATATAAGATGGGATAAAAGGCTTAGAAAAAAATATTTGAGTGCTATTGTAGTTGTTTGCATAATTGCTATATTAGGAATTATTTCCGTTGCTATATTGGTGAATTTACCTTTCAATACTCTTTGGAGTTATATTTTCTTATTAGTTCCAATAATTTCTTATTGTGCTACATTTATATTTTCTTCAATTAGCAATATAAAGGAACAAGATAATTTATTAAACCTATTTCAAAAATATAATAATACAAAAAAATTAACATTAAAAAAATTGGAATCTCTTGAAGAAAAAATTTATTATTATAGAAAAGAACTTGTAAAAATTCCTAATTGGTTTTTTCTTATATTTAAGTCTTCAATGCAAAAAGATGCCGATGCTTATTCAAAATTTGAAAGTGACACTTATTCTAAATCCGATAAAAAACTTTAATCCAACCAACTCCAACATATATTTTTGTGTTAGGATTGGTTGGCGGTCTTCCCGCCAATTGTGAGCAATCCGAACCCTTTGGGTTTGATTGCTCTTTTTTATTTTCTATATATTCAATTTCTTGTGATATATCTGGCTTTTCACTTAACTTTAATTGCTTACTTTTATCATTTGTTATATTAAAGTAAATTTCACAATGGTCATCATATAAAACAACTCTATTAACAAACATATCAATTAATCTTTGTTTCGCGTTTTCAAGAGAATAATCTAAATCTTTAAAAGACTTCAAATATTCATATACAAGTTCTTCACTTAATGGTTTAATTGTTAGCATTTGCCTGCTAGCAATTTTTTCTTTTATTTCTCGTATTCTTATTTCAAGTTCTTTCATTCTATCGTTTGTTGTGTCGTTAAAAATTCCATTTTCAAGAGCAGTTAAAATATTCTTCAATTTTTTGTTATTGTCTTGAAGTTCTTTATTTAGACTTTCTAAAATTGTATCTTTTTCAATGCTTTTGTTATATGTATCAGCCAATACTTTACTTATACTTTTTAAGTTTGTATGTTGCATAAATTCTTGTGTTGCAGACAAAACTATTTCTTCTATATAATTTTTAGAAACAGATTTCTTGTCACATTTAGATTTATTCTTCTTTTTTGTAAAGCATTTGTAATAATTGTAAATTGTGCCAAGTTTACCTTTGCCACTATCTCCGGTCATCAAACTACCACATTTGCCACAAATTAACTTGCCACTTAAAAGATAATTAACTTCTGTTTTGTGATGAGCAGAAGTTCTTTTTGAGATCTTTAATTTTTCATTTACTTCATCAAAAAGTTGTTCGCTTATTATTGCAGGAAAAATGTTTGTGTAAACAGTTTTGTCTGCATATACACAACCTTTATAATTTTCGTTTCTTAATATCCTAGAAACAGAGTTTATCGTCCAATCTTTACCGTATGCGTTCTTTATTCCTTTGTTATGTAAAATCTTTACAATGTCTTTAATACATTTACCACTTATGTATTCATCAAACATTAACTTAACAATGTTTGCTTGTTCTTCGTTAACACTTACTTTTTTATCAACAACATTATATCCATAAGGAGTTCTGCCACCTGTAAAGAGTCCTTTTATTCTGCTTTCTTTAAGTCCACGCTTAACCTTTTGAGATAGTTCAACAGAATAATACTCTGCAAGTCCAACAAGCACACTATCGAGCAAAATGCCTTCTGGTGCGTCTGAAATGTTTTCTGTTGCCGAAATCAACTTAACACCATTTTTAAGTAATATTGCACGATTAACAGAGCTGTCATATCTTGACCTTGAAAACCTATCTAGCTTATATACCAAAACAAAATCAAAACCTTTATTCTTGCTGTCATAAAGCATTTGTTGAAGTGCTGGCCACTTATCATTTGTTCCCGTCATAGCTCTGTCAATATATTCATTAACAACAATCAAACCATTTCTTTCAGCATATTCCTTGCACACTCTAAGTTGTCCATCAATGCTTTGTTCTGTTTGACTATCACTTGAATATCTTGCATATATAACAGCTTTGTTCATAAAATTTTTCTCCTTTTTCCCATTATAACACTCTAATTTGAGTTTGTTCGCCATTTTTGCTAAAAATATTGCTAAATAAATCAAATTTTTGCTATAATTTAAATAGGAGATTTGTTTTATGAGTAGTAATAGTCATGGTTTTACTAATGAAATTTATATGTCTAATTATTTAAATAATAAAAAATTTTGCAAATTAAATTCAAATTTTCAAAACTTTATATCCTTTGTCTTTAATAGACATATATCTAGTGATGAAATAATTTCATCTGATATATTAAAAAAAATAGAGGGCAAAAATCCTAAACCAGATATTTGGATTAAAATTGGAAATGAAATAAAATATATAAGTATTAAAGAAGGATCTGGAAATAGTGTGCATCAAGAACCTTTAAATGATTTTTGTGATTTTCTTAAACAAATCAAAATATCTAATGATAATATAAATAATTTAAGATTTTATCATTATGGAGATGATACATTAGAAGGAAATGGGAAAACAAGATTTTCAACAGCAGAAATAAAATCTAAATATTCTGATAAAATATTTTCTGTTAATAAAGAATTAAATTTACCAAAGAATTTAATAAAGATATTAAATAGGATTCTTTTTGTTGGTGTTTTTCAAAAGCCCATTATTGTTGATGCTATTTATCACGGTTCAATTGAAGATGGAGTTTATGCAAATCGTGAAGAAATTATTAATTATTTGATAACAACAACAAATATTAATGAAATGACAGGTATTCAATTTTCGCAACTGACTTATCAACCATGGACAAGAGACCAATTTAGATCAGTAGCTCATCCAGACCGACGTTATATTATGCAGGTCAAATGGGGGTCCATGACAAATTGTATAAAACTAATTGCAAAAGGAAGAAAAAATAATGGCAATAAATAGAGGCACTTATGAAGGAGATATTCAAGAGATAGAATTTGTTAGATCGTTTAATAAAAATAAACAAAATACAATTTTTTCTATTTTAACGGATAAACTTAATTATAATTTAGACAATATTTACATGGTTAGAGTAACAACTAATCAATTTTCCAAATTAAGCAATAAAATAACAAAAACGCGTTCGGATTGTTATGTTGTTTATTCAGAAGACGCACAAATAAAAAATGTTTTAAAAGAAAATGATTACTATCTTAATGAATATAATATTAAAAATCTTAATCATAAGATCATTGAGAAATCTGGAATTTCTGTAAAAATGTCTGATTCTGATAAATATCAAATTTTAAAAACTGGTCCTAATAGTTTTCATTCTTTATTTGGTAATTATGAATTAGGTGCTGGAGCAAGCTTATTTTGCTCAAAAAATGAGGAACTTATAAAAAATTCCGATTTATTAAAAGGATGGAACACATCTGAAGAACTAATGATAAAATATTTTTCAAATTTTAATATTAATCATGAAGATTTTATTAGCAATAAATATATTTGTTCTAAAATAAAGACATATTGTAATAGAAAAATTGAAGAGTTAATAAACAATTCTGAAGAATTAAAACAAATAATTTTTAACGGTTATCCTATTTATCAAGAGCCTTATTGTGCGTGGTATATTTTTTCACACGGAAAATTAGAGAGACTGAGTTATATTCCTTTTACAGTAACAACTGGCTCTGGAAGAAGTCATGGGGATTATACTATCGTATTAAAACCAAAAAAAGAAGATTGTTAATCTTCTTTTTTTAAAAATTTAACCATTTCTGTGGCAAGTAAAGTTATTATTGGAACAACAACACTATTACCAATTTGCTTATATGTTTGTGCTCCTTTATTAATTTTATAGGTTTCTGGATATCCCATAATTCTTAAGCATTCTTTCTCTGTTAATCTTCTTTTTTGTTTTATAACAATAGGAACATTATTTCCACCTGTACCCATTTTGGCCGTTAAACAAGGTGATATGCCGTCGTTTTTAAATTGACATCTAGAAGCTCTTACTTCATAAGCTAATGTATCATTTTTTACATTTATGGATTTCTCTTTTACATATTTTTTTATATTGCTATAACAGGTATCTGATATTTTATAAGCACTATCAGCAGATTGCTCTATTAGATTTTCTAATTTATTATTTAATGGCTGCGCTTTTGGAAAACAAAACTTTTCAATTTCAATATTTAAATCTCTTCTAAATCCAATACAATACCAGCGTTCTCTATTTTGTGGCACGTTATAATCTTTTGCATTTAATATCTTGTAATTAACATCATAGTTTAGATCATTTAACGTATTTAAAATAGTTTGTAATGTATTCCCATTATCATGATTAGTTATCCCTTTAACATTTTCAAGAATAAAGGCTTTTGGCCTTTTTTCTTTTATTATTCTTGCAACATCAAAAAACAATGTTCCTCGAGTGTCATTAAAACCCAAACGTTTACCTGCAATAGAAAAAGATTGACAAGGAAATCCTGCACATAATATGTCATGGTCGGGTATATCTTTTTCATTAATTTTTGTTATATCTCCAAAAGGAATTTCATTAAAATTCGTAAAATATGTTTTTTGTGCAAAAGAATCTATGTCTGAGCTAAAAACACATTTACAATCATTTTTTTCAAATGCAATACGAAAGCCTCCCATTCCACAAAATAGGTCAATAAACTTTAACTTATCGTCACTGCATAAATTCGCCGTATCCCATAAGGTTAATTGTTTATACATTGTTTTTATTTACCAATCCTTTGTAAATTTCTTCTGCAATTGCTTTTCCAAGTAATGGAGGAACAGCATTAGCTAGTTGTTGATGCTGATCAGAATTATTCCCTGTTAGAACAAAATTATCATCAAACGATTGTAATCTCGCACATTCTCTAACGGTTAAGATTCGGTTTTCTGTTGGATGTATTATCATTGCTTTTGCTGCATGCTTTATAGTTATTGATGGTTTATTATTATCTAATCTTCGATAAGCATTACTATATGTTCCACCACCAGTTCCTAATTCCTTTGGAATATTCTGCCAATTCCCACCTTGGGGAATAAAAGACATTCTTTTAGTAACAAGTTCATTTGATTTTCTTCTAATATGATTACAAATATCTTTTCGTCCTGCCATCAACTTTTGAAAATCGCAAGTAGGAATAAGATAATAATCCCCATTAGGATCAACGTTCCCCAAAGCTTCTCCAACAGTAACATAATCTTCTTCTTTTAATTTTGGTTTAGGATAATCAACATTATATCCATTCTGAGTTATTATAAAAATAACCCTTTTTCTTTGCTGAGGAACACCATAATCTGCAGCATTGAGAACTCTATACTTAACTGAATATTTAAGGTTCTCAAATTCTTCTTTGATTAATTCTTTTACATCTTTTCCGTCTTTTGTTGTCATTGATAGTAATCCTACAACATTTTCAATAACAACTATCTTAGGTCGAATAATTTTAGTAACTCTTACAACTTCTTCAAATAAAGAGTTTCTTTTGTCATCTTTTTTTCTTTGTCCTATCATACTAAATCCTTGACAAGGGGGACCAGCAATAACAACATCAATTTTATCTTTATATTTATACCAAAAATCATCAGGGAGTTTCGTTAAATCTTCATTAATCAATTCTGTATTTTTATGATTTTCCTTGAAAGTATTAAGAGCTGTTCCCCATATATCTGCACCTAAAACGACATCGAATTTATTTGTCATTTCAAAGCCATAAGAAAACCCTCCTATACCACAAAACAAATCTACAACTTTGTATTTATCCATTAAACATCACTCCTTAAAATCTAAAACCATTATATCATAATTGGATTAAAAAATCCGCTATTTTTTGAATTTTTTTATAAAAATAATTAGAAGCAGGATAAGGAAATAGACTCAAAATCGCTTTTTAGGTGTGAAGAATCCTTGTATAATAAGTCTTTCTGATGATTCACCCCATAAAAGCTAAAGTTTCACTTTTGAGTCATTTCCCCTTATTATACCAAGTAGGATACCTACTTGTCTTTTTTTGTCAAAAATATAGCTATATTATAAGAAAAATGATATAATGATTATGGACTTTAAATAGTCCAAGTGTTCTTTGGTGTTATTCGATTTTTCGATAAGTAATTATGAGAAAAACGAATAACAATCAATGTTTTATTGATTGTAAAGATATAGATGAAAACACTGCTGTTTTTGATTTTAATTCAAATGAACTAAAATTAGGTAAAGTTAATTTAAACTCAAAGCAGATAGAAAAAATATCTTTTCTTCTTGCTCATGATTTAAAAACCTTTGCCGAAACAAACGGCAACATTTCAAACCTATCAGCAAATGCAGTTTATACTCATTTACAAAACAATCAATAAAACAAAAAAGAGAGATTTAAATTTCTCTTTTTCTATGTTTTGAGTTTAAATTTTACAACACCATAAACTATATTATAAACTAACAAAACACCAATTATAATAAATAAAGTTATCATACTTTGTTGACAATGTAAAGCTAAAAATACACATCCAACTAAAGATGCAACCCAAATAAGAAAATAACACAGTTTTCCCATAAACTTACCATTAATAATATCCAAATTGTATAAAAAACCAACAATTGAATATACTGAACAATGAATTAAAACAGCAGCAATCGCTACTAGAAAATTATCTAGGACTGCTATACTTGTTAGCCCAACTACTCCCAATACTTTTTCCGATATGCTCTTATACATTAAGCTAAATTATTCCTTTCGCTTTTATCCGGGTTAGAACAAGGTGTTTTAATTTTATTTATAATTCTTACATGATAGTCAGGATATATATTACTTTCTATTTTTGATACAAATTGACTTCTTGTCATTTTTATTCCAGAAGAAACATCTTTGAAAGAAATGTTTCTTCCAGTCGAATTTTGAGCAATACTTATTACATTCTTTGCCATAATTAAATCTCCTTAATGTATTTTTTAAGGAGCTTACAACTTTCGAACTAGCCCCATCAAATGTTATAAAGCTATTTTAAAAGCTTTCAATCCATAGTCAGAAGCATATAAAATGCGACCATCTTTTGTCTTTATGGATTTTCTAAAAATATATATTTTTTTATCTTGTTCCATAATTTTAGTCTCCTTTTAATAAAATTTTGCCATGAGTGCTTGCAAATCAAAAAGGCTTATGCTATAATTATGGTGTTACTTATTATAGGAAAGTTAATAAGCCTAATGGTTTGACGGTGCCTTAACCGTTTCAAAGAACAAGGTGCGAACTTGTTCTTTTTTTATGTTAACAATCTTTCGATTGAGAACACCTAAGTGATTTTCTTTTCTGTGCATTTGCTGCTTGTAATGAAACGCCATAATAATTTGCAATTTTTTCAACAGGCATATTAGTTATAGCACTAGAGGGACAAAGTAATTCTCCAGCAAACGCATCAGCCTGCCATTCAATATCTTCATATGGTTTTATTTTTTCATCTGGAAAGACCCTTGTAAGCGCAACCATATTATTGTTGTGGAGAATATAATGACCAATTTCATGCGCAATTGTAAATCTATCTCTTCCTTCACCATGCCGTGCTCTATCATAAATATCTTCACGTATTACTATTTCATTTGTTTGAGGGTCAGTATAAGCATGAACATCAAATCGCATATTATCTTTATCTTTAATAGAATAATTAAAATTTTTATCAAGTTGAGGCATTGCATATTCTAATATAGCAACTATATTTAGAGGAGTATCGAGTCCACAACCCAATATTTTTCTTAGTTGTTGTGTAATATCAATAATAACATCATTAGATAGTGGTTCAGCTTTGATTTTATACATTAATTATTATCCCCCCTTTTTACCAATATTGATTTAATTTTTTCAAAATCATCGTCGGAAATATTATTAAATGTTCTTGCAAAAATAATAGCCGTTTCTTTTCTCATACTTGAAGTAACATTATTAAATGGAACTTTTATTTCTTTTATATTCGACAATTCAGCTTTCCTTAGTCGCTTTTGTATATTTGTACTTAAATTATAAACTTTAATAATTTTATCTGTAAAATCAATAGGAATATTTCGAACACCTGTCTCAATAGATGATAAATAGGAACTAGAAATATTTAAGCAATCTGCCATATCTCCTAATAATTCTCCTTTATCTATTCTTATTTTTCTTAATATTTTCCCATATTCCGTTACCATATAATCAACCTCCTTCAAATATTTATTTATATAATAGCACAAAACTTTTATATGGTCAACTATTTTGAGAAAATTTTTCACAACATTGTGAAATTTTTATTTAAAGAACAATACAAATTTTTAGTAACTTAACCCCAATATAAATTTTGGTGTTAGGATTGGATAGCAAACTTTCCGCCACGAGGAGGCTGATGGACGAAATTGTCTAATTCAGCCTCTTTTTCTTTTAAAATTTTATCATTTTCACAAAAATGGGAGCCCAAATTGTCAAGGCTCCCATTTTTATTTTCAAAATTATTTTCACTTGTTTCTTTTTTCTCAAATTTTTCTAAAATTCTTTTTGCGTAAAGTTCATCGTTGTTTATTGCAAGTTCGTTCTCAGCACCTTTGCTACCTCTCATAATCACAATAATTTTATCGTTGAACAAAAGTACCTTTTTGATAAATCGGTTAAAAAACTCATTGCGTTCAAACACGTCGTCATAGTCTTTGCTTGCAAACAGTGATATAAAATTTTTGACATCTTCAAAATTTAGTGGCTTATCAAACTTGCTCTTCTCTTCGGCAATTTTAAGTTGAATATCTGCCCTGTCATTTTCAAGTTTGTAAAGCGTTTCACGAAGGGCGAGCGAAACTATGCCCTGTTCCATATTTTTCACAAGGCTGTTTATTTTATTGTTTATCTGTCTGAGTTCCTTTTCAAGGCATTTAAGCACTACGTTGTTTGAAATCTCGGAGTTGTATCTATCCACCTAAAGCATTGTCTGCAAAATCTTGAAGGGTTGAAAAAGATTTTGATCTTTCGCATAAGTCAGTTAATCCATGATTAGTAACTAGCGGTGAAACTAAAACAAACTCACATGAATTAGTGTGAGTAACTGCATTTTTTATTACACTTTCTAAATCTTCAATATCCCAACAATGTTTTATACCATTACGTGATTTACATTGATAATATATTTTTCTTCCATCACTTGAAACAACAATAACATCTACTCCTTTTTCTTCGTCCTGATGGTAGGTTTCTTGTTGTATAAATTTTATTTCTTGACTAAGTAATTCGGCATATTTGTATGTTACAAACTTATTCTCATAATAATTTCCACGTTTATCAGTATCTCCACCTATTAAAAAAGACATATCTCCCTCCCATTTATCATTAGAATCATTATAACATATCTGTCAAATATTTTCATTGTTTTTGTGATAATTATAAAAATTATAGACTTTTTTAGTTGTAATTGATATACTTCTTTATAGATGAGGTGACTATGGAGTCTTTAATTTTAAATAATCTATATAACGAATATGATATTGCCAATTTACCTTTTGGTAGATTGCAAGACAAACTTGGTGATGTCTACGAAAAATTTGTTATAAATGTTTTAGAAAATACTATATTTTTAAACAACTATAAAGGTTCTAAAACATGTAACGATTAGGAGTTTTCTCTTTTTAGTGATGTAATGAAAGGATATAATTTAAACTTAAATAAAGTGCAAAAAATAACCGCAACCGACCCTGTTCCCGTTAGATTAAGTCACGGATTATCAAAGACTGATGTCATTATGAATGTTTATGATAAAACAACTACTAAGTACCCTATAAGTGTTAAGCAATCAACTGTAGATAAAGTTGCATTTGCCGAATTCGATGTTAATACAATTGTCAAAGAGATTGGAATTAAAGATCAGGAGCTTATAAGATTGCTAAATAAACATCAAACTGACGCATCTGCTAAAAATTTTACTCAAGAAGAGAAAGAAATCCTGACTGAAAAATTAAAACCAATTGCACGCAAATTCGTTCGATGGGTAGTAACGGGATTCCCTGAAAAAGTGACGATATTCATATACCAACAATGATAATAAAGTTTGACATTAATAAAAGCAATAATACCTTAAAATCATACAAGGTATATAACATCGAAGATTATATTGACGAAATTATGTATGATAAACATGGTAATATCAAGAAGGGCGGATTTGGAACAGGATTGAATTGGACTTATGCAACAGGTTCTAAGGGCAAGAAAATACAATTTAAAGCATAAAAATAGAGTTCGTAATGAACTCTTATTTTTTGTTATTAAGTTTTGAAATGGCTGTCATAAAGCTTCTTGCAAGTGCTTTAGCCATAATTACAGGTATAGCATCCCCGATTTGTTCATATTTGTCTTGCTGCGGATCACTATGAAATTTTACATAAGGACCTTCAAATGTGTACCAATCTGGAAAGCCCTGCAATCTAGCAACCTCTCGAGGTATAAGTTGTCTATTTTGAGTTGGATGAACCATTTCGTCTAAACAGTGGGATGTAACTGTAAAACTTGGTTCATTTATTTTAAGCCGTCTATTCCTTGAACTATAAATTTTATTTGGAAAGCATTCTTTTATAATATTTTCTTTCCCTTCTGAAAGAAGTCTATTAACTGCAGCCTGCATGCCTTCGCCCTGTTTAATGTGTTCAAATCTCTGGATCATTTTTTTACTATGATTTAATGATTTTTGATAAGTAATGGTTTTTTTTGTTATATTCCATATTCTCGCAATATTCATCGCCAAAAATGAATTTATAATATAAGTAAGCTCCTTCTGAAATCTTTCCATCTTTGAAGTCCTGTTCATAGGTTGGATTATATGGTATTTCTTCATTACCATCATTGCTCTTTATTATAGGCAAGTATCTGAAGGCATCTTTAACTGTGATTGCGTCATACTTTCTACCTTTGCCATGAGTTTTTTCTGGATATTCAAATGTATTTTCGTACTTACTGTTACACCCGACAATAAATATTCTCTCTCTTTTGTGGTGTACCATAGTCTGAAGCTAAGCACTTATATACATTTTTATTTTTACTTACCAAGATGTAATGTGTATGCGTTTCAGGATCATCTTTTTCAAATTCGCTTATAACATAATCAATTTGTCCACCTGGTTTACCCTCTCTCTTTTTTTTTAATAGTCCCGGCACATTTTCAAACATTACGAATTTAGCATCAACACAATGCCCTATTCTCAGAATATTTGAAAATAGATCATTCCTTTTATCATTTTCTAATCTCTTCCCAGCCATTGAGAAACTTTCACAAGGAGCTACCCCGGTTACTATATCAACTGTTTTTTCGTTGAATTTCTTGTTTAAAATCTCTTTAATTAATTCATTTGATACTAAATTTATATCTCCATGTATCACACAAGTTTTATCAGTTTTGTGCAATACATTTTCAAGATTCCCAAGATTTTTTAATAAATCATCTAACTCATAAATTTCAGCATTATGTGAAAGTGCATAAGTCTTTACTGTGAAATCACTAAAATCAACTGCTATTCTAGGTACTAAACCTTCACTTTTAAATCCTGTGCAAAGTCCCCCAGGACCGGAGAATAAGTCAATATAAGTTATCATTTATTTAACTTCCTTAAGTATTCTATTCATAGCAAGTTCACAATACCCAATTTCTTTATCTATTCCTATGCCGTTTCGACCAAGCAATTTTGATGCTATTACAGTAGAGCCACTACCCATAAATGGATCTAATATAGTATCGCCTTTAAAACTAAATAATTTTATGCACCTTTTTGGTAACTCAACAGGAAATGGAGTGGGATGACCTATTTTTTTCTTACTTTCTCCTTTAAAAGTCCAAATGCCATTTGTCCAACCTACAAATTCTTCTTTTGTAATATCATTTATTTTACTACCATATAACTTTTTCCAACTATCTTTATAAAGAATAATTATTAGTTCAACTGGAGCTATAACATAAGGACAAGATGCACTCATCCAAGATCCCCATGCGGAAGATTTAGAGATATTACCCTCGTTCCAAATGACTGTCGAATGATATTTCCAACCAATTTGCTTGGCAATATTTGTAATATCTGCGCCAATGCTTCTGTGACCGCCTTTATTTGTATCCAATGGGATATTTAAACACATTCTGTCATTTTTTTTAGCAGGGTCAAGCACTTTTTAAGCCATTTTTTTGTAAATTTCAAGTATTCATCATATTGTAGATTATCATCATGAGATTTGTAATCAATGTTTAGATTGTAAGGTGGAGAAGTAACAATGAGATCAATACTTTCAGGCTTAATCAATGATGTTGTTAAAGTTTTGTAGCAAATTATTGTTGCATTTTCTTCCTGAAAATAAATCTTGTTTACCATTACTACCTCCACAAATATTATATCATATTTCATAAGGTTTTGTATCAAATATTAAATATTTTTATTATGATACATAGTAAGCCACAAATTGATGAAGAAGTCCAGAAAAATTAGATCAATTTATAAAATTATCTATTACATCAATCATTTCTTGAGATATTTCATTGCATTTATCATCTATTATATATGGTATTTACAAAATATCTCCATCTATGTTTACATGAGAAATATGTTCTCCACGTTTAATAATATTAACTATAATAGCTTTTTCGCCTTTAATTTTATTCAATTTGTTCTTTATCTTTTTTACATATTCTGCAGTATCTTTGATAAATTCATTCCAATGCTTAAAATCAAAATAAATATTTTTTTTCTTTTATTACATAATCAAAATATTCATATTTTGAATAATCATCAATTTCAGTCAAATCCCAGCCCAATGATTTCTCCATTATTTCTTTACCAACAACCTCACCTAATGCCCCTTTATATATCTGATTATATAACGATGGAGTCATTATGCAGTTATTTCTTTTCCATATTTGTGCATAGCCTTTATGTTTAAATAATTGTTTAATATATGAGATATTTAACATTATCGGCAATTCACAGTCCATTGCTGAAACTTGTGACATATCTTCTTGGGTATCAAGCTTAAATTCGATTAAATTATAGTGATTATCATATGTGTAACAAAAACCACTAGTGTTAGTATCTAAAATATAATACAGATCGCTATACTTATCAGGCAATGATTCTTTTTTTATTGTTGGATTTTTTAAAACAAAATCTCTTAAATCAACCCATTCTATAACCTTTTGTTTAGATGATCTTACAGTGTATGCATTTTTACAAATTGTTCCAAATGCCCTTTTGCTTTGTTGAGACATTCTTGTAATACTGTCTTTTGGAATATATTTTTGTTCCAACTCATATAGATTCATAAACTCTTTATTAAACAATCTTCCATCAAGAAGGTAGTCAATTCTCTTCAGTCTGCTCAATATCTCTTTATCTGCAAAAATAAAAATATTTTTATTTTTATTCTTACACCTACATATTCTACCAACTGCTTGGATAACAAGTTGTGCAGAATGACAGCACATATCAGAATTCTTATTAAAGGCCTGAATATGCCAATCTTTAAAAAATATCTTTTTAAAGCCATTTATTATATTTTGTCTATAATGCCCATATGTAAGTTTATCTGCAAGATATAAACTCTGTTGTTCATATAGATATAGAACCAAATCTTTATATAAATCCTCTGAATTTTCTGTTAACTTTTGAGTTAAATTCCTTGGCGTTTCTAAATAAATTGCTTCAAAATCTTTTTGATTTCTACCTTCATCATTTATGATTGTTCTATCTGTATCTACTTCGCTAATATTGTACTGAATATTCTTACCAGAACCTATGGTCTGGTAAGAAGTTATCACAAAGCAATTTTCACCTAAAGCTAATTTTTCATAAACATTACCCATCTCTGTATCAAAGTTATCGCTTTGAATATAAAAATCGTTAATATGCATCAAATTATTATTAATTTCTACATCATTAAACATTTCTTTTATAATATCTATGTTTAAACTTGTATCACCATTCCTAGGTAATCGATTCAAAAAGGCTACTGTTGATTTGATGTTATTTTTACCAATTAAATAAAAAATATATGATAGTTTGCAATAAATTAAAAAATAATACTGATCAGTATTTGCATTTTGTAACCTTGATAAATATTTTTCCAATTTGTCTCCTTGATAAATAATTTGAAGTATAGCAAGAGATTTTTCTTTATCTGTAAATCCATCTAAATCGTCAACTAATACTGAATGTATTTTTATATCTTCAGTGTAGAGGCTTTGACTCTCTTCAAATGATCTTATTATTCTTTGTCTGTCCTCATCTTTAATTTCGTAATATAATTCACTTAGTGATTTTTTTATATAATCTATGTCAAAGTTTCCTATAACTGTTGGTAAAGTTGCTGTTGCCGATACACCTATTAACTTTGATTTCTTAGCAATTTGTATTAGCAAATTTTCGGGTGTAGTTTTGAAACTAAATTGATGTACCATAGATTGCAAGTCATGATAATCACTATCTTCAACTTCTGTGAATTCAAATCCTTTCCTTATATTTGCCTTTGTATCAGATAAAATATCATCATTAAATGATATCAGATTTCTTAAATATTCTCGATTCTCATCAGAAAGATTAAAGATTGAGAATATTGTAGCCATTGCTTCTTCTGGGGTGTATTGATTGTTATCAGTATCTTTATTTATATAGTTTTTATAATAACGATAGTTATTAGCCAAAAAGAACACTGCTTTAGCGAAATGTTTTAAACAATAATTTATCCTATCTAACATTTTATTAACAGAGGTGGCGTTTGACTGATAAAATCCACTTGCATTAATTTTCAAAAACCTCTCATTTCTATCAGGATGTAAATATAAGTGTTTTTTAGAGTTATCATTAAAAACTGTGACATAATTGCCATCGTTAAATAAGAAAACTTTTTTGGTTTCAAATCCATTACTTTTTAACAATAGATTTAGGTCGAGCTCTTTGTAAACGCTGTTAAATAACTTCTTATTTATACGTAATATTTCTTTTGCCGTTTTCCGCTCTCCACCTTTCACTTTTTCTTTGTTATATGGAGTACCCTTTGATAACATCTCAGGGAAGTGGATATTTTTCAAAGTATACTGAATATCAATAAACATTTTTACGATATCAACATTGATTTTTAAGCTATTTTCTACTATCTGGTTTATAATATATTTTTTAGAAGCATCAAACTCATCTATTATTGTTAGTGAGTTGTTAATAATATCATCTTGATAAATATAAAAAGGAAGGCGATAAAAAGTATTTATTGGTGAGAAATATTTTGACGTCGTTAAAAAGACAACCTTATATTTTTCGATATTACAAATTGGATATAGAAGACTAAACCATTTATTGCCCTTAATAAACTGTTTCTTTTCAGCACTAGACTTTCCATAAAAATAAGTTTTTCTTAGGAACTCTCTAAAAGCAGGTTCAGTAGTAGTTGCTATTTTGTTGTGAAAACTATTTATTGCCTTGCTATTGTTTTCTAATTTATTATCAGTTTTAAGCCCTAACAAAATTTCCAATTCACTATCTAAATTTTTATATTCTTTTGAAGCTTTAACTTCATCTGGAATTTTTGTGGTTGATTTTACAAAGTTCCAGTTGTCTACTATATTTTCCTCATAAGATTTAGCTATAAAATACTTATTCTTATCTTCATCTGACAGAAGCTTACCGAGATCTTGGTGTGGCAGGTTTGTCCTAAGATTCGTTACAAAAAAAATTCTTTCAATCTCCTGATGACTTTTCCCCTGAATATAATCTTTTAATATTTGTATTACATTATAAGTCTTGCCAAATCCAGTTGGCGAATCAAGAAGTATTAGCCCATTTTTATTTTCAGAGATAAAATTATCAAGTGTTTGTTTCATCCAGATGCTCCTTTTTGACATATTATATCATACTTAGATAAAAAATGATAGTTTTATAAAAGTAAGTTGAAAAACACTTACATTATTTTCTAATTAGGTATATCGGAAATTAACTCAACAAATTTACAGAACAAAAATTGCCGATAACGGCAATTTTATAAATCTTACGCAACATAAAATCCATATACAAACATAAGTCTATAAATTACAGATACATACTTCAAAATAAGGTTAATAATATAAAAACTAACTAAATAATTAAAGTCATATATAAAATTCACACTAATATAAAAAAATTAAATTGGCATTCCTTTATAATCAAGTTTAGGATTAAATATATCATTTACATCTAAATTTTTAATGCCTATCAATTTAAAAATTGTAGATACATAGGTAAATTTAAGTAATTTGACCGCACTAGCCATATCTTCTTTTGATATTACTAATTTAGGATTATTATGTATACACTTATTTCGTACATCATTTATTGTTGTCAGAGAATTGTCCAGTTTCAGCTCATCATAATTTTTAAATAAATCATATATATCTTGTATTGCATTTATATAATTTCGAATATTCGGAAACTTCTGTCTTGGATTTCTTAATAATTCTGCCTTTTTATAAATTTCCTCTATATAATTACACAACAACTCTAATGATTGACAATACCAAATTATTTCATCAGATAAGTTCTTATTGGAATTATATATTGTCTTTACCCATATTGATATCGATTCATTTAATAATTCATATTTCATTAACCAATTCTGTAGCCCATCTAAAACATTAACTTTATCACAGTTAAATAATGTTGAACTAATTCTATTTGATACTTTAGTGTAAGGAGTAAACGTCCTTGAATAAATAACTTTAGCAAATCCTATAACATAACGCAAATGATCAACATCGTCAATTCTAATATTCCAAAACGAAATATTTGATAATTCTATTTCTGTTTGAAATAAAAATTCAAAGAACACTTTAATTTTATTTAAATCCTTATATATTTCTTCTATTGATTTGGATTCATTATAGCGAATATTAAATATTTTTTCTTGATTTATACTTATATCATAAGGTGAACCTGATAGGTTAGGAATGTTTGTGTCAATAAAAATCACCTTATCTTCAAGTTTTTTAAAATGAATTTTTAATTTTTCTTTTTCTATAGTAAATTTACCGTCTCTCGTTTCTTGTGTAATATTAAACTTCTCTTTGCTAAAAACTTTATCAATATTTGTAAAAGAAAACATAACTTCATTAAAAATATCACACTCATCTATTATTACATCTTTTTTCATCGGATCTCTAATATCCATATTTATGGACTCTTCATAATCAACAAAAAGATGAGCAACTATCTTACTTTCCCCAGAATTTGGTCTTAATGAGTTCTTCATAAAGCTATAATGCATAGATGATACATTACATTTATATAAAATAACATAAAAGTTAGAATCTTCAAAGCAACATATCTTATCTATATACTTAATATTTTGAAATTGTTTTATCAAATCTCTAGGTACATCTTCAAAAGTAAGTTCTAACACTTCATGTTTGCTAGAATCAAAAATTGTTTTAAACTTTACTCTGTCAGTATCAATAGTTATATAACCTGTTAAAATCTCCATAATTTTTCCTTTTTAATAAAATCTACTAAGACTTCATACTCTACCATATTTCTTTTGAACTCTTATCCTAACATTCTCTACCTCATCACTAACTAGAGATAATTTTTCAATATCTCTTTGTAACTTATAGCATTCATCATGATATTCTTTACTCTTTAAAAATTGATTATTATATAGAAACTTTTGATATGTTTCATGACACCAGTGATTTCTTTTGTCAGTCATTTGCATCAGAAAATTATAATCATTTGCAGATAAATATGGATTTTTATCACTAAAATCTAAATCTTTTAATTTCTGAACAGTTTGTCCAAGAGACCATTTTTCAATCTTGTCTAAATTATCATAATAATCCCCTTTAAGCATTGCAGCATAAATCCGCTTCACATCATATTCAATTACCTGATAATACATTATTGTTTGTCCAAGCATAAAATGAAACTCTTCTAAGTTCATAAAATCTCCTTTCTAAAATCTATTATATCATTTTTATTTAATAAATCTATTGTTTCGACAAAATTCGCATACACTTTACTCCACATAAAAGCCGTAGGCGAAGAGGTGGCGGTAGGTTATGATTTCATGTGTTGGGATGTAGTCGATGAACTTGATGGGGTTTGAAAATTTTTGAATGGTTGATGGGGTTGCTTTTAGCGGTTTGCTTGTTTTTTTATTTTATCTTCACTTTCTATGTTTGTGTTTAACTCTTACCTGTTTTAGGCTTTAAATTTCCCATTTATTGCATTTGTAGTTTTAGTTAAATCAGTATCAATTTAATTTTTTCTTTTGCATTTTTATTTAAATAATGTTGAGATTTTATTTTTTCTTTTATATATATTATTTAAATAAAAAACCGAAAGACTGTAAATTGCCTTTCGGTATATTATTTTTTATAATTTAATATGGGTTATTATGTTATTTGTATTTGAAAAAATGTTTTGCTATCCCTGCATATAATCAGCATTTGTCACATTGTGCCAAATATCTTTTAAGAGCAACCCATTTATATTTGCTCTGTTTTTAAACTCTTCTCTTGTGGTATACTCCTGTTGCATTGATGACGAACATAAAATAATATTCTTATTTGGTTTTAAAAACACTTCATATTCAACATTATTGTATGTAAATACCATCTCACTATACATAAAGAGTCCATCAATAAAGTCGTCTAAATCTGGTTCAAGTTTCTTACTTTGTTTGTACAAAGTTTTTGCTTTATTTAGAGAAACTCGATTTGGATACATAACCTTATCGGACATTTTTACTAATACTGGATCTTGAGCCCAACCACAATTTTCACAATCACCATGCCCGAATTGATCTATGGCGACAACTTTTCCACAAACATCACATGCTTTTAAATTCATTTTTTCTCCTGGATCATCATATTTAAAATATTTAAAATCTTTTGGATTTAAACCTATAACATTTTTATTTTGTTTTTCCCATTTAAAACGAACCAAATCTTTCCAATCTAAATTTTTAGTCCATTCATATGTTGTAGGCAAAAATTCTATTACATTTCCTTTCATTGCTTTAAATGGTTCATCATAGCATATTATAGCACTCGGCTTAATTTTTTCCAACATTTTATTGTATCCAAGCATAAATTCCTCTTCACAATTTTCTCTATAATAAGTACAAACTGCAACAATTGAACCTTCTTCAATTCCGTCAAAACAAAAATCAAAACTTTTTTCATCTCCCCAAGATACGGTTGGAATAACTTTTAATCCCTTACTCTGCCAAAAGTCCCCGCACCAACGATTTTTAAACACACTTTCTATTTGAAGCGCTATTGGCATATTGGTAAATATACTAAAATCAGGACTCAAAAGACAATAATATTGACTTAATTTTTCAAGTTCTTCCTCTGCATTTTGATAAACTTTTTCAAATTTCCAGTCATATGTGAAAAAGTGTATAGTTTTATCTTTATTTCCCATGTCATTATTTTTAGCATTTACTATTGATAAAAATTTAATTTTATCTATGTCAACCTCTTGAGATTGATTATAATATAAAAATTCATTACGAACCAATTTTTGTTTATTCTTTTGCTTTTCAATTTCATATTCTGTTTGTTCTTTCACATAAACTCCTTTTTAATTAAAATTATCATAATCTGGTGTTAATGGTTCGGGATTTCTAGTTCCATTATATCCATTCCAATTCCATTCATGATCATGCGAAAATGTATGGTTATGATGAGCATCTTGATGTTCATAATCTCTATTCCTTATTGCCCTGCCATTATTATCATACCATCTGCTTTGTACTTTCTTGCCATTTTTATAGCGATCGCCTCTTGTGTTTTGTTTATATGTATGCTCCAGCTTTCTTGCATACGATTTTTCTACTCCACGATTTGGCACACCGCCTGAGCCCATTATCTCACCTCCTTAAAATAATTTAAAAACACAAGAGGCTGAAGAAAAATCTATTTCTTCAACCTCTATAAAATATAGTATAACACGGTATTTTTTAAAATTAAACATTATATGCCATTTTTTATATTTTAGAGATTCATATGACACTAAAAAATATAAAACCCGTAGGCAAACAAATGCTTATATGTTATTACTTTGTGGATATGAATATAGTCCACAAATTCAATATGATTTGAATTTTTATGGATAGGTTCGAAGTCAGATGCTCTATGCCCACTAAAAGATTGTCGTTTAAACTTAAACGACAATCTTTTATTTTCTATCTATAAAAAATTATTTCTTTCATTAGAAATTATATAAAATATTTTATAACAAAAAAATATACTCATCTATTTAATTTTAAATTTAAATGTAAAAAATAGTTTCTCAAAATTTGTAAATTGTATTTGTGATGATAAAATATAGATTTCTATAATTTTAAGTTTTATGAAAAACTTAAACATAATAATTTTTTTACAAAAAAGAACATTGACTTTGATTATTATTCAAACTATAATATATATATGAATAACACTATATTGAAATTTGTAATGTCTCATAATATAGATTTAAAAACCATAGAAAAATTTGATGATATTAAAGTTGATAACAAAGAAGATATCAACAATATTATTGATGAAAATAAATTTTATAGCAAATTTAATGTCTTAAAAAATATTTGCATTGCAGACATTAAAGGTTATGACTATAAATACGTTTCATTAAATAATGATAATTTTTTAGAAAATATGTCTCGTTTTTTTGATGAAAATGGTTTTAGTTATGAAAAAAGATCTATTTCAATGTTGGATTATTCAACAAGTGAAATTATTGATAAACTTTCAAATAGTTTTAGAAAAGAACCTATATGCTTATTAGAAGCAGACAAACACAAATATGTTATAGGTAACAATGGACTTCATAGGTATCATGTATTAAAAGCACATTATTTAAAAGAATTATCTTTATTAGAGAAAAATGATCTTACATCTATAAAATCATTAAGGGATAAATACACGATAGAAACTCGAGTTGATGAAATTGATTATTTTAAAACTTATTCATCTTACATTTTAAAATTAATTGGTGAACTCTATGATGATAGATTAAAATTCGAAAGTGAACTTGACGAATATTACCAACCTACCCAAAATATAATTATGCGACATTATAATGATTTTGAAAAAAGCAAAATACTTAATGATAAACAACTTTTATCACTCTTAAAATCATCAGTATCTGAAATTTTATTAAGAAATTCAACCTCAAAAAAAATAAGTAAACAATTTATAAATTCAATTAAACAAACCTATGAAAAATTTGAAAGTTTTAAAGAATATTGTTTAGAATACTTACCAGAAGTTATTCATTACATTGATAAAACTTATAAATACTCTTATTCATATATGGAGGAGATACCATGCAGATTATAAAATGCACTAATTCTGACAAGCCAAACACAGAAAAATATATTATGAAAATTAACAACCAAGAAATTGGATTTGGCTATTTGATTGAAACGGAAATTAACCCTATAGAAATATTTATAAATGAAGACCAAAGATCTAATGGTTATGGTAAACTATTATTTGCAAAACTATTACAAATTTGTAAAGAAAAAGGATTAAAAGTATTATTTTTTGAACTTAAAAATGAAGATTATAGAATGATAAACATAATCACATCTTTAGGAGCACGACATATTGGGACAAATTATGGTATCAATAAATTTGTTTTGCCTGTTAATTTAGAATAATTAAAAAAACATCTTACGTCTTAAGATGTTTTTTTATTCAAAAAATGCTTTATATCCTTTATACGCACTATATAAATCGGCTTTTGAAATCAATTCATAAGGTGCGTGCATCGATATCACGGGAACTCCTATGTCAACAGTATCTATATTTAATTGTGCAATAAATTTTGCTACTGTTCCACCTCCACCAATATCAACTTTACCAAGTTCTGAAGTTTGCCAAATTATATTATGTTTTGAAAAAATATCTCGAATTCTCTGAACAAGTTCAGCAGATGCATCATTTGAATCTGATTTTCCTCCACCTCCAGTATATTTATTCATACATACGCCACATGATAATATAGCAGCATTATTTTTTTCAAATACATCAGCAAAATTAGAGTCATATCCAGCAGTAACATCTGCTGAAATACACATAGATTTTTGTCTAACTTTTCGAACATTTTTTTTAAGTGATATGCAAATTTCATCAATTATATCTTCATAAATCTTACTTTTGATACCTGTTACACCTTCACTTCCTATTTCTTCTTTATCTACCAAAATACATATAACTGTATTTTTATTTCTAGAATCAACGATGGCTTTTAAAGATGCATAAGCACAAACCTTATCATCATGTCCATATGCTCCAAGTAATGATCTATCAAAACCAATATCCCTTGGTGGCAATGCTGGCACAATACTTAATTCTGCACTAATAAAATCTTCTTCTGTAATATGATATTCATCATATAAAATTTGCAAGACATTTTCTTTAATTTTATCTTTTAACTGCTCATCTTTTAATGCTTTTCCACCCACAACAATATTTAATTGTTCGCCATTAATAAAATCATTAGCCTTTAATTCCATTTGACTTTTTCCTAAATGAGGTAATAAATCATTGATATAAAAAACGGGATCATTTACATTATCACCTATATTTATATTTATTTTTTTATTATCCTTTGTAAAAACAACTCCATGAATTGACAATGGCATTGCTGTCCATTGGTATTTTTTTATCCCACCATAATAATGGGTTTTAAAAAAACATAAACCATCGCTTTCATATATTGGGACTTGTTTTAAATCAAGTCTTGGCGAATCCAAATGACTGACTATAATTCTTAACCCTTCTTTCTCAATGTCATTTTCTCCTATCTTAAAAAGAACAATTCCCTTTCCTCTATTTGAAATAAATTTTTTATCGCCAACTTTTAACAAATCACCAAAACTATATTCACTAAAATGATATTTCATTGCCTCACTAGAAACATAATCGTTTACTTCTCTTTCTGTTTTACATTTAGTCATAAACTCTTTATAATTTTCTGCAAAATCAAAAATTTCTTTTTCCTCTTGTTTACTTGCCAATTCAAAATAATTTCTTTTCACATATCTGTAAGATTCCACTTTTTGTTTATCTGACCCTATGTTTTCCATATATCCCCCGTATAAATTATTATTTACAAAATATATTAAAATAATCTATTTTATATATTAGAAAATAATAAAAAAACACCTTAATTGGCGTTTTAATATCAAAATCTAAGTTCTTCAGGCAGTATAACCTCACAGTATCCCTGTTTTGCTCCACACAAAGGACATTCCTCCCATGCTTCTTTATCAAAACTAACATGTCCACATGCTGGACATACCCACGCAACTTTTTTTGCTTTTTTATATAATTGCTTATTTTTCATTTGATTGTATAATTCTTCAAATACTTTTGCATGTCTTATTTCAACTTCTCTAATCATATTAAAAATATGGGCTATTTCTTCGAAACCTTCTTCCATAGCAACCTTTTCAAACTCGGTATATACTTTTGCTTCATCAAGTTCATCTTCACATAAAAGTTTTAAGTTATCAAGAAGATCCCACTTTTCTTTAAAGGGATAACCTGCACAAATATCAATATTATCAACTTGTTTCATTTCGCTGTCTTGTATTTGCATATATAAAACACGGGCATGATTAAATTCCTGATATGCTATTTTATCTATTAATGTTGCTATTGCCTCATAGCCATTATATCTAAAACCATATTCACAAAATTCATATCTAGTCCGTGCAGCACATTCTGCAGTATATGCTCTCGCCAAATTTATAAATGTTTGACTATCTTTTAATTTCATATTATTCCTCCTTTACTGATTATGGCTTAAACAGACTTTTTTATACATAAAAATTTTTAAATATAAGTTTTTCTTTTTCAAGATTTTAAAGTAATATTTAAAAAACAATTTTATATTTCAAAATCAATAATTGTTTGAAATATATTGACATAGAAAATATTCATGTTAAAATAATATAAACTATGTGGTGTTAAAATTTTATTATCATAAAATTTTAATAAATTCTAACGAATTTGTGTGCTTTGCACACCACCTCTGTTTGAATATACATCTGTCTCACTCTTGCAAGCAAGTTCGACTTCCGTAAATATAAACTATGTGGTGTTAAAATTTTATTATCATAAAATTTTAATAAATTCTAACGAATTTGTGTGTTTTGCACGCCACCTCTGTTTGAATATACATCTGTCTCACTCTTGCAAGCAAGTTCGACTTCAAATAAATTAAACTATATCCCATCAAAAAAAAAATTAAAAATATTCAACAACTTGATTGATATAACCACCTATTTAAATAACAATTATTTTATGTCGACTATGACTTTGCTTTACTTTTAGAACACATCTGATAAAATAAATAAATTCACAGGAGGTAATATGAAAAATACTTTTAACTTTTGTGTTAATTTAGAAGATAGAAAAAAACAATATCTTGCTTTTTCAAAAGAGCATGAATCTTTATTGAATTTGCATAGATATATTAGTAAAAATATAAAGAATTTTACTGATATGAGAAATCTTAATATTTGTGATAAAAATCTTTATGAATTAAGATACAAATACATAAATGCTTTTATTCATTCACCTAAAAAACTTGCCATTGAAGATATGTATTCTTTTACACAATCTTTAATCAACAACTTAAGCCTTTATGAAAATAAAAACCTTGCAATTTTATTAAGATTAAGAGAACAAATTGTAAAAACTAACATTGATTATTTAAACTCTTGGTGTCCTAAATATGAGGAATTAAAATCAAACAAAGAGCATATACCAGAAAATTATAAAAATCATATGGACAACTATCAAATAATAGCAAGTTTTTTTGATAATAAAATAATTACTTTTAGCAATAAAAAATTTACAATTACACCTTTTGACCAAATGTTACTTAATAAACTATTAGAAAAACAATATATTATAACTATGCTTAAAAAATTAAATCATAATATTTATTTACAAACAGAAGAAAATCAATACGAATCTATAAAAAGTATTCTTGAATCAATTAAAGTAGATATTAATAATAATCAAGTTAAATTTAAAGAATGTTTCCCTTATATTTCACAAATTTGTAATGAATTAACTAAAGGCAATTTCAAAAGCACTTATTTCAATTCTAAAGAATGTTTTCCTGAAAATCTAAATGCTAAAAAAGATACCATCTTAAATATTTTAAAAAATGAACTTCCTTCCGGTTTTACGAGATCAAACAATGGATTGATTTCAATAAACTCTAAACAATTTGATCTTGAAGATGTCAAAAATTTCAATAATGCATTAGAAAATAAAATGTTGCTTGATAAAATGAAATTACATGAAAGTTTATCGGATATTGAAAATTATTAAAATAACATTAGTTTAATAAAAAATGCTTACAAAAATTGTAAGCATTTTTTATTTTCATTTCGTCTAAAATTTATTCAACAAAATCAAAGTCTGAAAAATATTTTCTATAAAACTGTTTCTTTATCATTTTCTATCGATAAAAATAATTTTTCCATTTTATCTAAATCAATTCCTTTTTTATTCATAATCTTTAAAATAATATTTGCTACTTCTGGATAATTTTCTTTTAAATATAAAAAATGTGGATATGAAAACATTTCACCATAAGCCATATCTGTTTCTGCCACTTCTTTATTGTTATTATAAAAATAATTAAAATAAAATCTAAATGACTCTAAATTTTCATTACTTTTATTTTTTATATAATTTTCGTAACTTTTCCACGTCATTTTTGCTATGTTTACAAGTTCTCCAATTACGTCTTTTTTTGAAACTTTCTTTATTCCATTTCCCCCTATCATATAATTCTCCTATTATTAATCAACTTATGTTTATTGTGTTATATTTTTCTATAACATTAAACTCTAAATTTATTATATCATTTTGATAGTGATTTTTCAATATCTACATTAAAAGAATATTCTAAATTGTCATATTCATCTTCTTTATCAAAATATATGTTTGTAAGTGAATCAAAATAACTTTTTATATCTTGCCAAGACGTAAAATTTTGTAATTGTAATGCTGGCTTTAATTTTTTTGTATTTTTATTTTTAAGACTTCCTTTAAATAAAAGTGGTTTTATTCCCTTACAAGACATTAACTCACAATTTTTTCTTAAATCATCAATGAAAAATTTAATACCCTTTTCATACGCATACGCCGGCTTATTTTTGCAACCTAAAACTAATTTATCATATTTTACATTATGCTTATTAAGCCATTCATAAGTCATTGAAATTACAGGCTTTATATTTGGACGACTTGAAACAAAGAATATAAAATAACCATCATCATGCAAACTATTAATTGTTTCTACTGCTTCAGGAAATGCTTTGTATTTAGAAGGATTAAAAAATTTAAACACTTTATTTATAAAAGAACATTTATATATACCATCACGAGGAACTTCATAATGCTTTAAATTTTTATCATTATGAAAATTTAATCCTGCAACAAAATTATACAAAAATGAATTACAACTAAATAAAGTTTTATCTAAATCTATACCAATTATTTCGCCAATAAAAATTTCTTCCATAATATATCCTTTTATGTAGCAATTACATTCTTTAATTTTATTTATAAATCAAAATACTTCACAACAATTAAAGATATCATATTTATAATATATTTTCTAGTAGTTTTACAAAAAAATTTGAAAAATTAACATTTTTTTTACAAAAAATCGTTGTTTTTTACATATTTTATTAAATTGTTTGACATAATCTAAAAATTGTAGTAAAAAATAGAACAAAGGAGCATTTATGTTCAATGAAGAAAAATTTAGCAAATGGCTTGAAACAGGACTTCAAACAATGAAAGATGAAAAAGCCTATTGCTTAAATTTATATGACGAAGATGACGAATGGACTTGCGAACTTGTGGCAACAAATAAATTTTATAAAGATGGTAATGATTGGTGCTTTGATGAAACTAAAGTTTATAAAAGAGAAAAACCTTTTGTTTTAATCACCAAATATTCACAAGGAAACTATGAAAAAATTTTAAATGAATTTTCATCTTCCCTTCAAAATATTATTTGTAATAACAACAATATTAAAAATATTATTACAAACAAAACTTTCGCATATGGTTTTGTAGATGGTGAACTTTACTTTCTTGATACTTGTGAGAATGAACTTTGTTAAAATTTTTATAACACGTTTTAATTAAAACGTGTTTTTATTTTCTTTTTTTATATTTTTGTGGTATATTTTTTTTATGAAAGATTTAATTGAAAAAACAGATAAAAAACAACAAATAATAAAATTTATAGCACAAATTATAATTGTCGGAATTGCAGGAGCAATTGGAGGTGTTGCTTTCAAGACCTTTTTTGAAGCAATAGGTATTGTTCCTACTGGACTTTCAGGATTTGCTCTAATAATAAAAAATTTATTCAGCAGTGGAGGAATTGAGTTGCCTACTGCTGTCATTTACCTTATTTTAAATGTTTTCATTTTTTTATTTGCTTTAAAAATTTTCGGTTGGAAATTTCTTGTTCTTTCAGGAGTTGGTGCTGGTTGTTATACTTTAGGAATGGAATTTGGTTTCATTTCAGCACTCGTTCCTGATCCTGCTGGAGAAAAACTTCTTTATGCCATCGTTGGTGCAATTATTGTAGGCTTGACTATTGGTGTTGCCCTGCGTTTTGGGGGCTCGACTGGTGGAAGTGAAATTCTTGGGGCTATTATTAATAGATATATTCCAAAAATAAAAACTGGTTATTGCATTTTAATGTTTAATGTTGTTGTTTTACTTTTAAGTATTATAACAAGTGGACTTCAAACTGGTCTTTATGCTCTGGTTGTTGCAATTATTTCTTCAATGGCAACAAATCTTGTTCTAGAGGGGTCTAAACGCGTTCTTGCATATTATATTATATGCGATGAAGATGAAGAAATTTCTAAAGCAATTTTAGATAAATATCATAGAGGAGTAACAAGACTTGATGCTGTGGGAATGTTTTCAAAGCAAAATAAAAGCATTTTATTATGTTTAATTCCTAATGAGCAAGCACATGAAATGAAAAAATTAGTAGCACAAATAGACCAAAATGCTTTTGTGTTTTCTGCCCCAGTAAACGAAACAATTGGTGAAGGAAATTTTATGAAAAAAGCATCCCCACTTAAATATAAACTTAAAAATTTTTCTGCAATAATAAAATCAAACCAAGTTTACAAAAGACATGAAAAAATAAAACAATTAAAATTAAAACGAAAACAAAAAAGATTTAAAGAAGTCAAGATTAATCGTAATCTTTTAATTTATAAAAATGCAAATAAAAAATTTTCTAAATAAGTTAAAGTAATTTTTAATTTATAAAAATATTTAATATATTTATATTTGCTTAAATAAAAAACGTCATTCTTAATTAAATGACGTTTTTTTAAGTGAATCACTAATCTAAAATTGAAGACTCATTTCTCCTGATGCAAATCCATATGAAATCAAAAATACAACAAATAAATAAAGAATTATTGCACATATAGAATTAACTCTTTGCCAAGGATTCCCTACTTTTACGCCTTGTAGGTTGCTATTCAAAGAAAAGCAATTTGCCATACAATACGCTAATACCACCAAACACATCCAATCATTGACAATCTTTAAATAGAATAAAACAATACAAGCAATTCCCAAAAGACATGTAAAGATACCTAATATTCTTGACATCATCATTCTACGTTTTAAAAATCCAGCATAATCTTGCACATCTTTACGACTTATATTAACTGCCATAATAAACTCCTTAATTATATATTTATTGTAAAGCAAACCCATTTCTTTTGTCAAATATTTTAAAACTTTGGAATAAAATTTTCGTTTGCACTTGAAAAATCTTGTATATAACCACTATTTAATCCTAAATTTAATGCATGATTTACAACTGCTTTATATTCAAGAGGATAAATTTTTCGGTTTAATTCACCTTCATTTTTTATCGGGGTAAATTGAGACATAAGACTTATTTCTGGTTCTTTAATATTTTCTTTTATATAATCAAGAATTTTAAAACTATCTTTAACCAAACCTGGCAAAACTAAATGTCTTATTAAAACTCCTTGTTGCATTACACCATCGCAAAAAATATTTTTAGGTTTCATTTCTCTCATCTTTGAAATAGCCTTTGAAGCCACTATAAAATAATCTTTTGCAAATGATAATTTATATGAACTTTCTTGTGAAAAATATTTAAAATCTGGTAAAAATACATCAACCACTTCACTTAATCTTTCAATAATTTCAACCTTTTCATAGGCACTGCTATTCCAAACAATTGGGATTGGACAATTAAAACCTTTCAAACTTTCGATTATCTTACTTGAAAAATGAGTTGGAGTAATTAAATCTATACTAGAAAAATTATTCATATCGTAACTTTCTAAAAGTCTTCTAAAATCTATTGTAGAATATGATTTCCCATTGCCTATATGTGAAATATCAAAATTTTGACAAAACTGACATCTTAAATTACAACCAGAAAAAAATATGGCAAGAGCACCTTTCTTTCCACTTATGCAAGGTTCTTCCCATTTAAAATTTTCAATAATTTTTGCAATTCTTATATCTTCTTGCTCACGACAAAAACCTAAATTTTGTTTTCTATCTACGCCACAATTTCTAGGACAATCAAAACATAACATATTTTTATTATACTGTTAATTACTATAAAAAGCAAGAAAAAATAAAAGACCTTAAAGGTCTTTTAAAATAATACTTCACTATTATTTAGTAAGTTGAATTATTGTTATTCCTGGATTTGCTTTATTCATGTCTTCATCATTATAGATAGATTTATCAAGTAATAAAATTTTTTGTGTATCCTTATCAAATAAGTTCCACTTATCACCACCAAAATAGTCAATAATAAAACCCCTACGCTTCCATAAATTTAGTTGTTTTCGTAATTCAACGGCAATTGTTCCACCTCTCCCATGTGAGCCATATCCATGTAGTATTTTCATGCAAACATATCCTTCTTTCTTTGCTCCTTCAATTTCTATTTCTACGATTGCCATTGCATATTCAACAGAATAGTTACTCTCTTTTAAATTGATAAACTTTAACAACTTTTATTCGCCTCCAACTTCTTTTCAGATTAAAGTTTATCATAAATTTCAAATTATAGAAAAGGATTTTTATTTTTTATTAAAATAAATTTAAAATTATAAATTAACCTTCCATTAACATTTTATCAGCAATTAAAGCAATTAATTCTCCATTTGTTGGTTTTTCATTGCTACTATAAATTTTAAGTCCAAACAAAGAATTTATATTTTCAATCTTGCCACGATTCCAAGCGACTTCGATAGCATGACGCATTCCTCTTTCAACTTTTGAAGAACTAGTTTCAAATTTTTCCGCAATTGTTGGATAAAGTTTTTTTGTAATAGAGCCAATAATCTCTGGTTCTTCTACTGCGAGTTTAACTGCTTCTCTTAAAAATTGATAACCTTTAATGTGGGCAGGAATTCCTATACTTATAAATATATTGGAAATTTTCTCATCTAATTGTTTTTCATTTTTATTTTCCACTTCGCCACTATTTTCTAATAAATCTTTTAATCGTTCTTCAAGATTTGATGGGATTATAGGTTTAACCATAAAATAACTTGCACCTTCTTTAATTGCTTTTGAAATAAAACCACTATGAGAAAGATTTGAGATAAATATAATTTTAGGCATTTCGCTCATTTGTTTTTTCAAATTCTCTAAAACCATAAAACCATCCATTCCTGACAACATAACTTCCATTATTAGAAAATCTGGTTTTAATAATAATACTTCTTTGACCACTTCTTGACCATTTTGTGAACTTCCAACAACTTCATATTCTTCCTTGTTTGAAAAATATTTTAATAATTCATTATTCTCTGTGTCTGCTATAAATAATTTTGTCTTTTTACTGTTTTCCATGAATCTATCTCCTTTTATCCTTTTTGCTTCTTCGGACACTTTAAAGATAGCACTTTTTTAACACAAAATAAAATATTCATAGCATCAAACAACGGCGACTAATGTCTTATCTTGTCGTATTTTGTTGTAATTTGTTATGTCGCAATTTTGTAAACAAAAAACAGATAATTTTGAAGGTTTATATTATTAATTGTCATATTTTGAATAACAAAAGAAAAAAAATATTTAATTATGAAAATAAAAGTTTTTATAAAATATTTTTAATAAACATTTTGTCTAAAATTAGCAAATTCAATAACTTCTTATAAATAAAAAAAGAGAAAACTAATTTCTCTTTTTTATTTAATTTTTAAATTACCTTTTCTTTATTTTGATTTTGGTTTTGTTTGTCCAACTAATTGATAATTTCCTTGTTTATCAGTTCTATACATATAGTAATTTGTATCAACCTCTTCTTCCTCATCTTCATCTGTATTTTCGTCATCTTCAATTTTTTCAAGTTGTGCGTAGAAATAAATGTAATCTCCTGTATAACCACATTGTCCTGAAATAATACTTGTCATTGTAACAATTGTTTCAACTTCTGAATTTGGATTTTGAATTTTATTTATAATATTTATTCTTCCAATAGATGTATCATTTGAAAAATAAACATAATCTCCATCAATAAACAAAAGATCAGAATAATCTTCAGAAGTTAATAATGCAATTGGGTCAAAAGATGTGTCTAGCGTTTTATACATAACTGAACTGCTTGTTGTAGAAACAAAAACATATCCTTTTCCTGCTGCTTGAATATTTGAAATAGATGTTGCATTATAGAATTTATTTTCTCTTGTTGGGTTGAAATATTTATCACTGTTGACAATATCTTTATAATAAACCTCAGAAATTCCATTCAAGGTATAAGAATAGAAAACAATATCACCAACTCTTCCTACAAAACTTATAGTTGAACCTACAACACCTGGATCTAAATCTGTAATCTCTCCTGTTGCAAAATCAACAGATTTTACACAATCAGTGGCAATTTCTGTATTTTCAGATGTAACTGAATAAATTACATTTCTTTGAGTTGAATTTTCATCACAAATAGCAACAGATTTTACATCTTCTGCAAGTGTAACTGTTTCACCTATATTATCTCCAATTTTAATAGAATAAAGATTATACTTTCCTTCTTCTGAAGTTGGGGCATAAATTACATAATAATAATTACCATCACTACCCTTGACAACTTTTCTTATAGAGTTTTCATCATTTCTAAATGTTCCAAATTCTTGGAAACCATCTCCATTGAATTTAACTCTAAATAAAGAAACTTGAGAATAATCATTTTCTAGGTTTGAAGTTTTATGAGTATTTGCAGATGTAAAATAAATATAATTTCCTAAAGCAAACATATCTTGATTTTGATAACCTATAAGTTTATCATTTACTTTTTCAATACCAAGAGGACTTGTATTAGTTTTAGCAGACTCCGCTGTATCATCATCATAATTAAATGGATTTGAAACATTCAATCTTGATAAATATCCAGTTTGTGAAGCCAATGAGTAATCAAAATCTTCACCACTAGCATCAGTATAACCATTTCCATAATAAATGTAATCGCCAACTTGAACGATTTGTCCTTGATAATATTTAACATCATCATAATAGATAGAACTTCCATCTTTATTGTAAACATCACTTACAGTTGCACAGCCTGTCAAAAAGAAGGCTACACAAAATAAAACAGATAAAAACTTAAGTATATTTTTTTTCATTGTTACCTCAAATTAATTTTCTTTAAAATTTTACAACATATATAAATATTTGTCAATTAAATAAAATAACAAATAACATAAACAATCATGTTTAGTGTTTTTAAATTATATAACTAATTATAAACAATTTTTTTAATGATTAAACTTCATCAATAAATATTAAATTATTATTTACTACATCACATGAAGTCAAATAATATTCGATATTGTTTTTTGTAAAGAAAGTTTCAATATTTTTTAAACCATGTAGATGTCCATAAATCACCTTATCTACTCGATATTTTTCAAGCAATAAAGAAAATTGACTATCTTCTTTTAATGCATTCATAGGAGGATAATGCAACATACAAAAAATTTTTTCATCTTTTTCTTTAAGTTTTATGGCAGCCTGCAATGACATTTCAAGTCTTAAGATTTCTCTATCAAAAATTTTCTTATCTTCGGGTGTTCTTTCTGAATTACTATCCAAAACCTGCCAACCTCTTGTTCCACAAATTATGACATTTCCAAACTTAATTGCATCATTTTGAATTGCATAAAAGTTTTCTGGCAATATATTTCTGACATTTGATATCGATTTCCACCAATAATCATGATTACCTCTTATAATAACTTTTTTGCCAGGCAAGTCTTTTAACAATTTAAAATCGTCAACTGCATCTTCAAGTTTCATTGCCCAAGAAAAATCTCCAGAAAGTAAAACTAAATCATCATCTTTAACATTATCTTTCCACTGCGAAAATATTTTATCTAAATATCCGTCCCAAACTGGTCCAAAAATATCCATAGGTTTTGGATTATTAACTGATAAGTGAAGATCGCTTATTGCAAATATTTTCATATTATAAACTCTTTAAAACCTCTTGAACATTTCTCATATCACATTTGCCATTATAATTTTGTTTGAAATATTTCATAACAAAAGGAATAGATTTGTCAGGAAGTGATAAAATAATCTCTTTAATTTCATCATTTTCAAGCATCTTTGGTAAATATTTTTTTGCTATTTCAATTTGCATAGAAATATTTTCTACTTCTTCAGTATTTCCAACCTTATTATAATTTTCTTTTTCTTCTTCAAGTTCTTTTATAGTTTTTTGCAAAATATTTGATATATCAGCATCATCAACTTCTCCACCTTTTTCTCTCTTTTTAATATTTTCAAGCATTATCTTATTTAATAAAACACTATAAAAACTTCTAGCAACAGAATCCTTATCTTTCATTGCTTGAACATTTGCTTTTTTTATTTCATCGTATAACATAATTTTCTCCTTATGTGTTAATTATATTTCTTTTTACTTAAATTTCAAAATAATTTATTGTTTTAATTTAACTTAAATGTATATTTTTTAATTTATTAATTTTTTTCTTGACAAAATAATATTAATTTATTATAATTTAGAAGTATTATGGCAGCATAGCTCAGCTGGCTAGAGCGCACGATTCATACTCGTGAGGTCACTGGTTCGATCCCAGTTGCTGCTACCATCAATTTAGACTTAACACAGGTTAAGTCTTTTTTATTTGTAAATTATACTTATATTTGCTATAATTTAGATTAATTGAAACAAAATCAAATGTAATGAAATCACATTTGAACAAAATTAAGATTTATTCTAAATATAGTTGTGAGAGAATCACATAAACTCAACATAATAGGAGAATTAATTATGATACATTCAATGGCTGGGGGTGAATTAAAATTTAATCAACATTTTGACTTTGCAAAAGTTGAAATTATTGAAGGAGAAGATATTGGACTGATTTTTTGGTTTATATCTCCTTTTTCTAATCTGCAAATAGGAAACAAAGTTTTAGTTCCACTAGGCAAAAATAATAAAGAAGTAAAGGCTAAAGTTTTAAGAATAGATAAAAATATTTCTGAACAATCTTCACCCTTCCCAATAAAGAGAATGAAAACAATAATATCCATTATAAATTAAAATAGAACAGCATGGGACAACTGTTCTATTTTTTTAACAATTCTTTTTCAAGTTCTCTGCACTTGTTTTCATCCATATCAGGGACATTTTCAAGTCTATATTTAATTTTTAAATCTTTATACTTATGAACACCAATAGTTTTATATGGTAACAATTCAACTTTTTCAACATTTTTTAACTTTGATATAAAATCTTTTAATTCTTTCATATTTTCAATAGTATCATTAATTTTAGGAACTATAACCTGTCTTAACCATAATCTTTTATTTAATCTTTGACAATCTTCAAGAAACTTTTTAAATCTATTCATTGGTTGTCCTGTAATAAATTTATAATCATCTTCTTTTACTGCCTTAATATCCAAAATTACAAGATCCGTTAAGTTTAATATTTCTTCATAGTTACCAAAGCCTACCCCTGCCGTATCTAATGCAGTGTTTATTCCTTCTTCTTTGCAAAGTTTTAAACACTCCTTTAAAAAATCTGGTTGAAGAAGTGGTTCGCCACCTGAAAACGTTACGCCACCTTCTTCTCCATAATAATTTTTATATCTTTTTATTTTTTCAAATAACTCTTCAGGTGATATATAAATGCATTTGCCATCTTCGTCCCAAGTCTCTGGATTATGACAATATAAACATCTTAATTGACAACCCTGACAAAATACCACATATCTTATTCCTGGCCCATCAACCAAGCCCATGGTTTCAACGCTATTAATTCGACCTAATATTTTACTCACAGAATTTTCCTTTATCTTGTTATAAAAACGAAAATAATTAAATTTTTTCGTGGAATGTTCTTGCAATTACTTCCTCTTGATGTGCACGAGAAAGTTTATTGAAATTAACAGCGTAACCTGAAACTCTTATCGTAAGAGTTGGATATTTATCTGGATGATCCATCGCATCTATTAACTTTTCTCTATCAAGAACATTTACATTTATGTGCTGTGCACCTTGAGCAAAATATCCATCAAGAATGCTTACCAAATTTTTAACTCTATCTTTTTCATTATGTCCAAGTGCATTTGGAATTATTGAGAATGTATTTGATACACCATCTTGACAACAATCACAATAAGGAATCTTTGCGACCGAATTTAATGATGCAAGTGCTCCATTACAATCTCTTCCATGCATAGGGTTTGCTCCTGGGGCAAAAGGCTCGCCTGCCTTACGACCATCTGGAGTATTTCCTGTTTTTCTTCCATACATTACATTTGATGTAATTGTCAATGCTGATAATGTATGTTTTGCATCTCTATAAAGTTTATGTTTCTTTAATGCAGAAATAAAATGTTTAGAAATTTCAACTGCAATTTTATCCACTCTGTCATCATCATTACCATATTTAGGGAAATCTCCAACAACTTCAAAGTCTGTTGCTATTCCATTCTTATTTCTAATTGGCTTTACTTTTGCATATTTAATTGCAGAAAGAGAATCTGTTGCAACTGAAAGTCCAGCCATACCAAAAGCCATCAATCTTTCAACTTTTGTATCGTGCAAAGCCATTTGTCCTGCTTCATAAGCATATTTATCATGCATAAAATGAATTATATTAAGTGCATCAACATATGTCTTTGCAACTTTATCAAGTGTGTCAAAATATGCTTTTTTAACTTTAGCATAATCAAGAATTTCATCTTCCATTTTAGCAACACCTGAAACAACAATCTCTTCGCTTTTCTCATCTCTGCCTTCATTTATTGAATATAATAAAGACTTTGCTAAATTGCATCTAGCCCCAAAATATTGCATTTGTTTCCCAATCTTCATTGCTGAAACACAACAAGCAATGGCATAATCATGCCCATAAATAGGACTCATAACATCATCACTTTCATATTGAATACTATCCGTTAAAATTGAAATCTTTGCACAGAATTTCTTAAAATTCATTGGAAGTTTTGTTGACCATAAAACAGTTAAGTTAGGTTCTGGTGATGGGTCAAGATTTATAAGACTATGCAAAAATCTAAACGAATTTTTTGTTACCAAACTTTTCTTATCGTCAAGCATTCCCCCGATGCTTTCTGTAACCCAAGTAGGATCACCTGCAAATATTTCATCATAATCAGGAGTTCTTAAATGACGAACAAGTCTTAATTTTATTGTAAATTGATCTACAAGTTCTTGAGCAAGTTCTTCTGATAAAATTCCATTTTCCATATCTCTTTCAATATAAATATCCAAAAATGTTGAAACTCGTCCTAAACTCATTGCTGCACCATTATTTTCTTTTACTGATGCAAGATAAGCAAAATATGTCCATTGAAAAGCCTCTTTAGCATTTGTCGCAGGAAGAGATATATCATAGCCATAAGTTTTTGCCATTGCTTTAATTTGGTTTAAAGCCCTGATTTGTTCACTTACTTCTTCTCTCAAACGAATTTTTTCTTCACAATCAATATCTAAAAGTTCTTCTGAATTTAAATCTGTTTTCTTTTCTTCAATCAGTCTATCAATCCCATACAAAGCAACACGTCTATAATCACCAATAATACGTCCACGACCATAAGCATCTGGAAGTCCTGTTATAAGACCTGCATGTCTTGCTTTCTTTATATCTGGAGTATAAGCATCAAAAACCCCGTCATTATGCGTCTTTCTTATCATTTGGTCAAATATATATTCAGTTTTAGGATCCATTTTTCGACCATAAGCACCAAGTGCACTTTTGACCATTCTAATTCCACCAAAAGGATTTATAATTCTTTTTAAAGGCTTATCTGATTGAAGACCAACAATAACTTCATTTCCTTTATCAATATACCCTGCTGGGAAATTGTTTATCCCTGAAATTCTTTTAAGATCAACATCAAGCAAATGTTTTTTTCTTTCTATTGCCAATAATTTTTCACATTTAGCCCAAACTTTTGCAGTTTTTTTACTTTTTGATACTAAAAAACTATCATCTCCACGATATTCCTTATAATTGGCATCAATAAAGTCTGAAACATTAATTTCTTTTTTCCATGTTTCACCTTTAAAGCCATTCCATCCAACATATTTATCTTTAAAAACTATTTCATCTTTCATTTGTAATACCTCGCACATAGAGTATAGCATATCATCATTTTTTTACACAAACCATTTCTATCAATTTTATAAAAATAAAAGCAAACTTATGTTTGCTCTTATTGAAGATGCTCCAATAATTCTTTTTGAGATTTATTCATATCGCTATCACTATTTTCTGTATCTGACTTTTGTTCAATCACAGAAGGTTTTGGTCCAGCATTATTATCCTTTGAATTTTTTTCATCATCATTATTTTCATCAACGTTTTCAGTAATAATTCTAGTTTCTTCAATTTCTTGACTATCAAGTTCAACCTCAATTTCTGTTTCAGTTTTTTCTTTTAATCCTGCCAAGAAATCATATACTTCATCAAGTGTCCCATCTAAATCTAAATAATAACATCTTCCTTCATACCTTCCATTATTTCCCCTTATAACATTAAATCCATGGCAATCTTTTTGAACATGAATTAATAATTCATCAAAAGGCATTTCAGATTTTACTATTGTTTTATCAAATATAAATTTAACCCAAATTCCATGCTTCATATCTTCTATTGTTAAATCATGCAAACTAACACCAAAAGCAGGCATCTGTCTTGCCTGTGAAATTGCATCACAAAACAACTCATCAAACTTATTTTGTTCTTCTTCAGATAACTCGATAACCTGTCCATCATTATAAACTTCTATCATACTCACCTCGTTAAACAAGTCTACCATAACATTCGCTTGAGAACAAAATAGAATAGGCACAATCATAAAAAAATACAATAATTTCAACATAAAAACTCCTTTTTATGCTAGTTTGTTAAAAAAAATATTGTTTATTCATATTTTTAAATACAAAATTTGACTAATTTTGTCTTCTTATACAAAGTGCTTATTTTTATTATAAAATTTTGATATATTTTCAACTGTTGAATAACCATAAATTATTATCTCGAGCAAGTTTATAAATTCGCTGATACCTTCTAATAATATAAATTTTATTTTATATTACTAACAAGCCTTACTCTTTAAAGATATTAGACTTTATATTAAAAAATGTGGATAAAAGTATCCACATTTTCTTAAATAAGATATTATGTTATTATTTATTATTTAAAGATGCAAGTTCTTTGATCAAATCTTCAAGCCTTTTGTTGATTTTGGCAAGTTCTTCTTCAGATTCTCCATTTTCTCGTGCGTTGTTTGCTTGTTCTTGTAAAGATTCAATACTTTTCATAATCTCATCTTTTTCTTTATCGATTTCATTCAAATTATCTTGATTCAATACCTGATTTATTTGAGAATTGATTGTTTCTTTCATATTATTCAATTTTTCTTCTTCATCATTAATTAAATCATTAATTTTTGAAATAGAATCGTTTGTATCCTCTGTATTTGGTTGAACTTTTCTTGGGCGACCACGTCCGCGTTTTGGCTCTTGCGATTTATTTTTTTCTTCTTCTGTAATAACTTTTTTTGGGCGACCACGTCCTCGTTTTGGAGTATCTACATCAGTTGTATTAGATTTTGCTGGTTTATTTTTTGTTGTAGGTTTATCAGCAGATTCTGTAGTTTCAGTTTTTCTAGGACGTCCACGACCTCGTTTTGGTTCTTGTAATTTATTTTTTTCATCTTCTGTTACAACCTTTCTTGGGCGACCACGTCCCCTCTTATGTTCAACTTCTTCACCGTTAGTTTGAATAGCACCAACTGGTTCTTCTTTCTTTTCTTCAGAATTTTGAACAGCAACCTCAGTTGTTTCTTCACTAGCATCTTTGTTTACTGCATCTTCAATAAGTCTTTCAAGACTATTATCAACATCAGGTTTCTTTGTAATTTCTTCAAATGTATTTTCAATAACTGGTTGAATGTTCTCTTTTTTTGGTTCAACAATCTCTTCACTCTTTTGATTTTCATCAACATAAGCACCGAAAGAATTAATTTGATCATTGACAATTTGTTGTTCTTCTTTTTGCTTTAACTCTTCAGGATTTTCATCTTTTGAAACTAATACACCATTCATATCATATACTTTTCCGTCAACATCATGGAAAAATCCTTCAGTGTCATGGAAAGAACCGTCTGCATAGATGAAATTTCCTTGTTCATCATAATGTCCTTCAGGTGTTTGAGTATTTTGTTGATATTCAGGATCAAATTGACTTAAACGAGATCTTAAAGTTACATTTTCATCCATAAGTCGTTTTATTTGAGTTTGAACATTAATAAGTTCTTCTTCGTTTTTATCTCTTTCTTTCACAAGATTATTTTTCTCTTCAATAACTTTCTTTTCTGCAACTTTATAAGCACTTCTCATTACTTTTTCAAAGAATGAACGATATTCTGATACCATACCTTTTGTTGCAACTTCAAGGCTATCTTTTAAAATCACATTTAATTTTTCAATTTCTTTATCAAGTTCATCTTTAGAAGATTTATATCTGCTTTCTTCTTGGTCATAATCTTTTTGAAGTGAAGCCTGTTTGCTTATCTCTTTATCTTGTTGTTGTTTTAAAAGTCCTACTTCAATTCTACTTGTTGTTGCAGCCTGTTGTTCAATAAGTTTTTGAATATTTTCTTTTGATGCTTGAATTTTTCTTTGTAAATCCATCTGAACGTTTTCATAGTTTCTTCTCAAAGCATCTTTTTGTGCTTCTACTTGGGCAATTTGTGAAAGTGTAGTAGTTCTTTTATTTATATAAGTTTCACTTTCTTTCATTGCTCTATCAAGAAGTAATGCACCATCAACACCAACATTTTCAAAGTCAAAGTCGGAAGGTTTAACTTCATTTTTCTTTGCTGATTCAAATTCTTCTTTCGCCTTTCTTGCTCTCTGTTCGTAATATTCACGCAATTGAGGATTTCCATTTTCAATTTCTTTAGCAGTAAATAATAAGTCAAAGTCTATGTAAGGAGTAAGTTCTGCACAAGCATTAGTCAAAAATCTAGAAAATAAGTGATATAAATGATAAATATCATCTAAATTAATGACACGTTTCCCTTTGATAAATAAAACAGCAATAAGTCCAAGAAGCAATACAAGTGCTGGATACATAAGGGCATAAGCAACAACTTGTGCTGAAAATGCTTGTGTTGGCTGAGATGCAAAACCAAGGATTAAACTAATCACTGACCAAACACCAGTCAAAAGCATTAAGTTTCTAACATTATTTTTCCAACTGCTTGTTTTTAATGGTTTTTCAATAACATTTTCTTCAGTGAGATAATTTGCAGGTCCACCATCTCTATATAAAATATATTGTTGCCAATAATAAACTAAACGTTTTGGACCTTTTTTTACTAATGCATTAAATTCTGCAATATTATTTTCATCTATTTTTTTGTTTGTAAAAAGCCATTTATTTAATTTGTCAAGAGACCTTTTTAATCTTGCTTCATAAGAAAATATAGTCTTAATTGAAAACAACAAAATAAATAATGCTTCAACCCCCAAGATGATAGCCAAAAATCCAACTATTCCAATAGATTCAAAAATTTGATTTAAGAATGTTTTAATTGAACTATCAATGCTACCTAACAATGAAACCATATTAAACCCCTTTTAATTTAGTTTTAGTATAACACATTATTTAATTTTTTACCAACAAAAATATTAATTTTTCGTATTTTTTTTCAATATTTTTACAATTATTTTTAATAATTATTTTTTTATAACTTATATTGCATTATTATTGACTTATCGAGATTTATAATTTAAGCATAGCGTTGTTTATTGAGATAAATAAAGGAAATAAATAAATTTATTTCCTTATTTTTTATTATTTTTTATTTTTTATCATATTTCAATTACTTTGCCATATTTCAATGACAATAGATATTTTTTATCTATTTTTACATCAAAACCTTTTTCAATAGCAAGACTATATAAATATATCTGCTTGGAATATCTCTCTTTTATCTTTTCAACATTTTTTTCTGACGTGAATTTATAATCAATCAAAATATTTTCTTCACCTATACTAAATAAATCACAAATACCCTGAACAATTATTTCATTTTCACTTTCACTTATACCCACTTCTTTTAGATTGGTTTTCATAATAAATTGTTTTTCTTTGAATACTCTACCATTTTTTATAATGGATTTGATTATGGAAATATTTTTAAATAATAAATCTAAATCTATTAAATTGAAATATTCTTCACCTATCCTTTCTTTCAACAAATATTTATCTTTTTCTAAATCTTCCCTACTTTTTATTTTGTCAAAATCAATGACTTTTAAGGCTTCATGATATGCATTACCTTTTTTTATCGCTTCATCTCGAACAACAATATTTTCATCAAAACTTTCACTATTTAAATTTAATAATTGTTTTTCATTAAACTCTTCATTATCTTTATTCATAAGTCCTGAAACAGAATTTTTATATTCGTAAAAGCAATCAGTATAATTATTATAATTAAACGAAATATAATTATTAATTTCTATATAATTATTTTTAAGTATTTCTAAATTCAAATTATTCTTTTCTATTTCGATAATATTTTTTTCTTCTATTTCTTCAACAAGGTTAAATTCATAATTTAAGGTTTTTATATGGTTCTGTGATTGAAGTTGACTATAAAAATTTTCTCCTAGTGCCGAAAAGATTAAATCATAATAACTAGAACAATTAAATATATCTTCTTCTATATTTATATCTTTTTCTTCATTTGTGCCAATTAAAACTAAATGATTTTGTGCTCTTGTTAATGCTACATAAAAAATCATAATTTCATCAATAAAATCTTTTCTCTTATTTGAATACTTATTAGCCATAAAAATAGGAGATGGTTTTCTGATGTTTTCATCGAAATCATAAACATAAGTTCCTAGTCCAAAAACTTTTGAGATATTAAACATATTTCTATTATTTTTCCCAAGTTTCTCTCCACAACCTGCAAGAATTACTATTGGATATTCAAGTCCCTTTGTTGCATGAATCGTTGTTATTGTAATTGCATTATTAGAACTTTCAATCATACTTCCTTCTGTTTTCACTGAATCTAAATAATTTATAAGACCTTGAATATTAAATTCAAAATCTCCTGACTTTATAATTTTAAAAAGTTCATTAATATGACTATTTTTTATATTTGAAGATGGTAATGAAGAAAGGTAAAGATTGTAATCTTTTTTCACAAATAAATTTTGCAGTGCCTTTGTAGTGCCGAGTATTTGTTGCTCAAAAGAAAAATCTTCAATCATTTGAATAAATTCTTTAACTTTTTGATTTTTTAAAGATTGCTCTCTAATTATTTCATAAAAAGCGATATCTTGATTTGATGCACGAAACTTTGATAACTCATCTAAACTAAAGCCCCCAAACCAAGAATTCATAACCGAAACAAGTGATATATCATCTTCAAAATTTAAAGATAATTTTAAAATACTTAATATAACTTGAAGTTGACCATCTTCTAAAAGAGCCTGTTTTATATCAGCAATAATGTTATATCCCTTTTCTTGCATATATCGGACACATTCTTTCATGACTTGATTTCTTTCTCTAAAAAGAATTGCGATATCATTTTCTCTAACTTTTCTCCATTCTTTTCTTTTAGCATCGTAAATTTCACTTTGCAAAAATTGTTCAACTTTTATACATATATCTTTAACTTCGTTTTCAAATTTCCTGGTAAATATTATATCATCAGCCTTTACACTGTAAACACCACTAACATCTTTTTCTTCTTCCTCTTTTGGCACAACAATATCAACCATTACTGCTGGCAAACCATTGGTTTTAAATTCGCTTAAACCTTTTAACATTGATGTTTTTTTATAATCAATACCTACACTTTCAATAGTCATAATTTTTTCAAAGATACTATTTACAAACTGAAGTAATTTATCATCAGACCTAAAATTTCCTGTCAAATACAATGCTTGTCCATCTTTTGCTTTATCAAAGTCTTTAATGTCGTTCGTCATTATTTCCATGCTCGCATTTCTAAAGCCATATATCCCTTGTTTTGGATCTCCCACAGCAACAAAGTTTCCACCTTCTGCAATAGGCTTTATAATACTTGATTGCAATCTATTTGTGTCTTGATATTCATCAATAAAAATATAATCATATCTAGACTGCAATTCTTTTTTTACTTCTTCATCTTCAAGCAAGAATCTTGATTGTTTCTCAAGGTCTGAAAAATCAACTCCCCTTTTTATTGATTTTAATTTATTATATTCTTTTTGATATTCTTTAAAAATCAAAATCAAAGCCTTGGAAATTATATTTTCTTTAATACCATCTTTTAATGTTTGACTTACTTCATCATATTGTAAAGTTATTTTCTGAATTTCTTTTTCGTTATCTCGAATTTTTACCAAACTTTTTTTATAATCTAAATCAGAAATTTTATTTCTTGGCAAAGGCATAAAGACAAATTCATTTATTTTTTGACAATTATCAAAAAATTTTTCACTATTATCACTTAAAGATAAATTACAAAAATCTAGCAAATTCTCTTTAAAATTGATAAATGCTTTAACATCACAATCACCTATAGTCATCAACTTTTCTTTTATATTTTTAATCTTATTTATGATTAAATCGTTCAAAAATTTAAAAGAATTTTTTACATAATCATTACTTGATTTTTCAAAACTATCTAAAAGTTCTTGTGGTTTATCTTGACTATCAAAGAAATTTTGCATATTGATAATAATATTAAATATTTGATCTTTATTCTTTTTAAATGCAAAATATAAATCTTCAAATGCTTTATTTTTTTCTTGAGCAAGTTTATCAAAAACATGATTAAAACTTAAAAATTTAAGATTTTTACTAGATTTTTCATCTAAAACAACAAAATTATCATCAATTTCAATTTTATTTATATTTCTTTTTAAAAGTTTTTCACAAAAAGCATCTATGGTAGATATATCACTAATTGATATGTCATCAAGTTGTTCGATCAAAAACTCATCTCTTTTTTGCTCAAGAATTGCTTTTGTCAATCTTGTTTTCATTTCTCCTGCCGCTGCTTTTGTAAATGTCAAAACAAGCATACGTGAGATAGGAACTCTTTGCTGGCAGATGAGTTTTATTAAATATTCAATCACGACAAAAGTTTTTCCACTTCCTGCTGAAGCCGAAACAATTAATTTCTTTTTATCATTATTAAGAATCTTTTGTTGTTCTTCTGTTAATTTACTCATCTTCTCCTACTTTAAAATCTCCTATTTTGTTGTGTCTTCTTTCTCCATTTATTTTTTCAAATAAACAAATTGGCAAATATGAACAATACTGACAAGCATTTTCATAAGGTTTTGCTTCAATGTATCCTTCTAAAATTTCATCTACGGCATTATCTGCAACTTTCTTTGCATAATTTTCATATACTTCTAAATCTTCTTTAGCAATCGCATTCCCCTTATACTTCCCATTTTTACCAGTTGTGCTAAACGAAATATTTAAAATTTTGCTTTTGCCATCTTTAATTAAATTTGTATCAAATTTTTCAATAATATCATCATCTTTACGAACAATTCCTTTAAGCAAAACCTTATCATCATCAGTTTGGGCATAATCAAATTTAGCATTAAAATAAAATATTCCTGCTGGCTTTTTATTTAATTTATCCCTAACTGTCTTTTGATATAAAAATAGTTGTAATTTATTCCCATAATACAATTCTTTAAGCAAACTCCCAGTTCTTCCAGTTTTATAATCAATAATCCTAAAATAATCACCAAACTCATCAATTCTGTCAGCCTTTCCAATCATTTTAATTTGTTGCTTATTGCCCAATGTCAAATTATCAAATTTCATTTCTATGTATTTTGGTTTAAATAACGAACTTCGCATCTCTCTCAAAATATCTTCAACAACACTTTTAAGTTGTTTCTTTAAAAAATTAATTAAACTATATTTCTCGTCAGTCGCATCAATTTTCTCTTGCAAAGATTCATCTTTAATAATATTTTCAAAATTGTTGTCAACAAATTGTTTTGCTTCGATATCTAAATTATAATTATCCTTAATTATATGTTGGACTAAAACTTCTGCACATCTATGACAAATATTTCCAATATCTCTTGCGTCAAATTGATATAATTGTTTTTCTTGAATTTTTAATCCATAACTTAAAAAATGTTTAAATGGACAAGAAAAATATTGTTCTATTTGTGTAACCCTTATTTTATTATTGTAAAAATATAAATTATAACAATCTTGAGAAATTTGTTTTTTATTGATATCAATTTCTTCAAAAGGTAGCAATTTATTAAGATCATATAAAGATTTTATATCTTTATCCATTTTTGAATAATATTCATCAATAAAATTATTTTTATTGCCAAGTGAAAGTTTTATGTTTTTTATGTCTTTCACATATTTTAAATCGAAAATATTAGAAACTCGGACAACATCTGTTGAAAATATATTATTTAAAGATTCTGCAAATGTTGGAAGTTCGTTTTTCTTTCCTTCTTCATTAAGTGCTTGATAAAACAGAAACAATTTATCCTTTGCAAGTGTCAAAAGATTGAAAAGTCTAAATCTATTTCTTCTATTAATCATTCTAATTGTCGGCTCAATTTTTTTATTATCAAAACTATATTTAATATCTTCATCACTTAAAAGTCCATTATCGCTAGTTTGAATAGGAAGGTTCTGACAACCTAAAACAAAAATGATTTTACTATCTAAACAACTGCTTGTTGTTGCATCACCCACAAGAATTCCATCAACAAAAGATGGAACAGTTGAAACTTGCTTAAAAGACATAAGCAAATTAAATTTTTTTAAATAATCAGATATGCTAATCTCGTCTGTTTGATATTTTTCAATTAAAGATAAAGTTTCTTTAATTATTTCAAATACTTGTAAGTTTATATTTTTTTCCTTTAAAAAATTCTTTTCATTTAAAATAGTCATAACATTATCGAACTGTTCTTTTATTTGCGAGCATAGTTTCAAAACAACTTGTGAAAAATCAGAAGCCTTTTTCGCATTAGATAAATCTTCTAAAATATCATCATATTTAAAATCTTTTGCTAAATACTTTTTATATTTATATTTTCCTTCAACCATATATGCTTGACATTTTGAAACAAGAGAAGAGTTTTGTCCGAGTAAAATATTAGAAAATAAACTTATCAATTTATCGTTTGAGTATCCCATAATAACAGTATCAAAAAAATCATTTATCAAAATGCCCAAAAGAGTTTTGTCGGCTGTTATTGATGAATCAATATAATAAGGAAAATTAAATTTTTTAAATATAATTTCTATAAAGTTTTGATATTTAGACAAATCACTTGTCATTATCACAAAATCTTTATAAGAATATCCCAAAGTCGTAAAATAATAAATAAGTTTACTTGTTGCAACGATTTCTTCTGTTAAATTGTTTGAAACAAAAATACTATAATATCCTTTATTTTCGCATTTGACTTTTTCATAACTATAAAGCCCTTGAATAATTGCTTGTTTCTCTGGAGCAAAATTTCCTTTTCGATGAACAACAGTAGCATTGCAATTAAGTTCTTTTGAAATATTTATAAGTTTTTGATAAATATCTTTTTCGTAAATATAATCATTTCCGATAGAAATAGATTGCGACAAACTTATATTTACTTCATTTGCGGTTTCAACCAAAACTTTTATAAGTTCATATGCCTCAGATGTAAAACTTTCAAATTCAGCAAAATAAAATTTTGTTTTAGACAATATATCATTTTTCTTAATAACTTCACACAAAAGCGATAATCTTTCATTTGCATCTAATTTCCCTTGCAGAAGATTTTGGTATTCTCGATATATTAAAGTAATGTCATGATATTTAGCACCTGCCATACCTTTTATATTTTTTTGTCTTTCTAAATCATCTACAGAGATTTTTGAACTTTTAAGTTGAGCAATTATTTTATTTATCTCATAACAAAATGCAATATTGTTTTTTTTAAGAGTTAAGAAATCTTTTTTAGTATTTTCTATTGCTTTTTCAGTTAAAAGTAAACATTCCCCACTTGTAAGAACATCGACTTTAATATTAAGTTTTTTAAAAATTTCACTTGCCAGAGATGTTAACCCTACAACTCTTACATTAAATAATGCTTTTTTAGGCAACACGTTGAGAATCAGTTTTTCCATTTGTAATGAGTATTTGTCTGGCACAACTAAAACATGGTCAAAAGAAATATCACTATTATCAATAGTTTCAATCATATCCTTTGTTGCATCTAATGTTGTGTTATTTATATAAAGTTTAATTTGCATAGATTTATTTTATCACATAAAATGCAAAAAAAAAAAGAAAAGTTTATAATTTTAAAACAAGTCGCTGTTTTAAAATCTTACCTTTCTTTTCTCACTCCTATAATTCATCTGCAATTTTCTCTGACTTTCTTTTTTCGAGTTTTTCTCTTAATGCTGTTGCTTTAGCACATTTTAATTTAATCATATTTGTCATTAATTTTGTATTTTCATTTTTTAATTTTATAAATTCATTTTTCAAATCTTTATATTCTTTTTCTTTGTTATGAAGTTCTAAAATTGCTTGTCTTAATTCTTTATTTGCATTTTCAAAGTCAGCCTTAACTTTATCAGTAATCTCTTCAAGTGTATTTCTTTTCACGAGTCGAACAAGTCCCATAAACAAAGATTGAATTTCTGTGTCAGTCAAAGTAGTCCTTTTTTTGGTAAATTTTATAATTTTTTCACTGTCTATATTTTCATTTGTCTGCGAACGATTTTTAGCAATAAAATTTCTATACTTGTTTTGATAACGAAGCATTTGTCCAACATCACCTTTTGATAAAGATAAACATGCTTTGCGAACACTCATTCCACTTTGAACCAAATTATCAATTTGTTTAAGAAGATCTTCTTCCTCTTGTTTAGAAAAATATACAATAGAAGATTTTTCATGTTTTGCAAGGTCAATTTTAAGTTTTTCTAATCGTTTTTTATCCTTTGATAAGTTATCTATTTCATGATAATAATAATTACGAACACTATTAGGCTTACGATTATACTTTTTTGCATGATTTAAAAAAGCATTTTTAAGAGGTTTATTATCATCTTTTATTTGTTCTACCTCTGAAAATAAATCTTTAACTTCTTGATTTTTCCATATTCCTTTTTTCATATTTTTTCTCCTTGCATTGTTTATAGACAAATTAAAAAGATTTTATACAACGAATATAATAATTTTAACATTTTTTTTATTTACAGAAGTTGAACTGGCTTGCAAGAGTGAGACTGGTATTTTTTTTAACTGTGATAAAACATTTTTTGTGTAAATTATATTATCAAGCATTAAATTTTAATTCGTTTAAATTTCAACATCGCTATGTTTATATTATGAGAACAAGTTATATAAATAAAAAATATTTCATATTTTAATTAATAAAAGGTATATGGTTAAATTATGAAAAAAATTATTATATATTCGCCTTATGATTGTCTGGTTAAAACAAGAAATGAAGAAAATACTTTAGAAACAAACTGTAATTTAGAAATAGATAGAGATATAGAACAACCTATATCAATCTATCCCATTGGGAAAAATTCAAAGTATTCTTTTAACATTGATATAACAAATAAAACATCAAAATTTTATAGTTTAATAGAAAAAGATGACAAAATACTAATTTTTCTTTTAGATGGTTTATTTGTAGAAAACGTAAATATTTATCATTTTTTTTATAAAAATAAGCCTAGTTCAATAGAAATATCTTCACAAAACATAATATTTTCTACAGAAAATAACAAAAAAGTAATATCTCTTCCTTTTTTTGCACAAGGTTATTCCTGTGGACAATTTTCCCATATTCTATATGTTAAATTTTCAGATAAACAAAATGATAAGTTAATTGCCTATAATACATTATCAAATAAAGCAAAGATGTTTTCTGGTGAAAAAATTGAAATAGATAAAAATGGCTTCACTGTTAATAATGACAAAACAAAAACTTGTCAATGTGTAAAATGTGAATATTACATTGATAACGAGGGATTAAAATTAAAGTCAAAGACAGTTTCAAAAGAAGAAAGAATTTTTCCACAAGAACTTATAACTTATCAGTTTATGGAATCAATTAAAAATAACGACTTTAAAAATGCTTTATCTTATCTATCTAATGATTTAAAAAACAATGTTGATGAAGATTCTTTAAAAGGTTATTTTGGCGATATAAGTTATTTTTATCCTATTGATAAAAATACAAGTTTTGCAATTTCGGACAATCAAAATATTTTATACGAATTTTCTATTATCAATAATAAAATAAATGAAATTAGTGATTTTAAATAAAACTTAATACTAAATTTTAACTATACAATAAAAAAATATATTGATTAAAACAATATATTTTTTTATTTTCAAACTCAGATTTTTCCCTATAGTCATCTATCAATATCATCACCTTGCAAATTTGTTAAGTAACTGTCTAAATGATTATTATCTGCAGATACAAAACTATTGCTTGCACCATTTTCAAAACTTTCTTTAGCGTGCTTTTCAGTTTGAAATATAATGTTATCTATAAAATCTTTATCAAAACTTTTACCTACAAAATCCTTATCTTTAATAGCCAAATTAATTATTCCTTTTTTAAATTTTTCTAAAGGTATGACAATGCTTTTTTCTCCATATTTTTCCACTATGTCAGGTCTATTAAATGACATTTTAAAAGAATTAATTTTGGTTGCCAATTTATATAAAACATTTGATTTTAAATATCCTTTAAAATCTTTTATATCAACTATCAGAGAATCTCTTCTATTTTTATAAAACTTTTGCGAATATCTCATATTTTTATAATAAAGCAAATCATTTACCGGAAACATACAATGAGAAAAATCATATGGTTTAGCAGAACTATTGGCATCAGCAGTTATATCACAAGCATAGTAACCTTGTATATTATACTCTTCGTCATTAATATAAATTAAATTGTGAGTATGTTCTCCAATTCTTTGATTATCTTTAGAATAAAAACGACAACCAATAATATCACATTTTAGATTTTTATCATCTAATTTATCTATAATTGCTTTTAACAATGAAGAATATCCCGAACAAACAACCTTTTTATTATTTAACACTCCAACAATTACTCTTGATTCTTCAATATTTGAACTTCTGTTATATTTTATTTTTGATAGTTCTTTATGTAAATCCAGAACAATTTCAAAAGGAGATAATCCATTTTCCTTTAAATCATAAACTATTTTATCTATTATTGCATTTGCTTGTATTACTTGTTTTAAAGTCCACCCCTTTTCAAAATCATCAAGACTTTCAAATTTATTTAATTCATTAAATTTTATAATATTATCTTTACCATAACTTTTAAGTAATTTTTCTAAACCTACAATCAAATCAAGTTCCTCAGCACTATACAAATAGTTTGCTTTATCTCTGTTATCTTGAATTTCCATTAAACTATCAATTCCAATTTTTACAATTTTATTTTGCTTAAGAAGTTTCGTGCAAAGGTCTTTTAATAACTCAACATTTTCTTTGGTTATGTAATTTTTATCCAAAGAAAATAAAACTATATTATCTCGTGCATTTTCTAATTTACAAATTTGATTTTCATAACTACTTACTAATGATTGTAAATTTGTAAATGTATTTTCTCCTTTTTCTAGCATATCATTCATATCTTTTAATGCAAAATACATTGACAATTCTTGATATATATTATAAAAAGTCTCGTCATCTAATGAAACATAAGATATAGGGTTTGTTTTACTATTTTTATTCTTTTTCATATAAAAATCATACAACTGTTTTTTCTCATCTTCGTTAAAGTCATAACTATCCCTATCTATAATTTTTTGAATTTTATCTTCTTCAGACAACTCAAACTTTTTTAACTTTTCTTTATAATTAATTAAATCTCTTTTTAATTTAGATATTGAAGTGTTATATAAATTTTGTATATTATTTATAGCACTACTAAAATAATCTTTTTCTTTTAACCGAAGAACATCAATAACATAAGATGAAGATTTAATATTTACTTTATTTTTATCTTCATAAGAATTATTTAATTTATTCTCAAATTTATAAGTTTTATCATTTAATAATAAATTATCATCAAAATAAGAAGAAGATTTAACGTTTAATTTATTTGTTTCTTCATTAGTTTTATTTAATTTATTTTCAAATAAAAAATTTTTATCGTTTTTATAATCCATATTCTCCTCCTTATTTTTTTATCAAATTATTTATTTTTATATTTCTTATTCAATCTTTGTTGGTTTAGCCAAGTTTTCATAACAAGTTTTTTAGGTAATATATTCACCATACGAACTTGACTTCTTGCAATAAAGCCACAAATAGACAATTCTTTGCCTTTTTTAGCATCTTTTATCGCTTTTTTAACTACATTTTCTGGTTTATACATGGCAACATATTTTGAAACAACTTCTTCTTTTGCATCAGTTTTTGTTGCTCTGTCAAAAAATGCTGTTTTAGTCCAAAATGGACATACACATGTTACTTTTATTTTTTTATTTTTCAATTCAACATTCAAGGCACGTGAATAACTTATAACGAATGCTTTACTTGCTGCATAAGTTGCCATATAAGGAACTGGCTGAAATCCGGCTACAGATGCAATTTGAATAATCTTTCCTCCCTCATTCATAAAAGGTATGGTTATTTCTGTCATTTTTAAAAGTGCTTTACAATTCAAATCAATCATATTAGCAGATGTTTCTACAGGTATTTCATTATATCTTCCAAACTTGCCAAATCCAGAACAATTTATAAGCCATTTAACATTAATCTCTTCTTTCTTTAACATTTCTTTATAAACTGAAAAACTTTTTTCCTCTGTCAAATCTAATACTAAAGATCGAAATTTTGTTTTTATTATTTTTTCAACCTCTTTAAGTTTTTCTTCTTCAAGTCCTATACCCCAAATTTCATCAAATTGTCCGTCTAGTTGACAAACAAACTCTCTTCCCATTCCTGATGATGCACCTGTTATAACTGCTATATTTTTCATTTTTACCTCTCTTCAAAATTAAACCATATAATCTTGCTTATAAAATTTCTTTAATATCCTCTAATAAATCTTTATCTAAAAATTCAAGAGCCTTTTCCCTAATTTTAAATGGAATTCCATAGAATTGTTCAGCAATAGAACAAGAAATTGCAGATAATGTATCACTATCACCACCAATTGAAATAGTTGTTCGCAAACAGTCCTCAAAAGAATTTGAAATCAAAAAGCAATAGATTGCAACGGGTATCGTTCCTTGACAAGTTACATCGAATTTATAATTTTTAATAAGTGTTTGATAATCATAATCTAATTGATAATAATTTTTAGTTATATAATTCTTTATCTCACATTTACTAAATTTATTTTTTGCTAAATAATTTGCAACTGCAGTTGCTTCAGCACCTTTAATTCCTTCAATATGATTGTGAGTTACCTTTGTTACTTTTTTAGATAAATCTTTTACCTCATCAATACTAGATGCAAAATCAATAACAGGACTAACTCTCATACCAGCACCATTGCCATAACTATTATAAGGTAACGAATTATCAGAATTTAACCATGTTTTAAACATAGAACCAAAACCACACTCTATGTATTTTTTTCCATAATATTTCATTTTCTCAATAACTTTGTTAGATAAATTTTCATAATTACCTTTACATTCTTTTAATGCTTTATAAACTGCAATTGTCATGACAGTATCATCAGTAAAATGACATTTATCATCAAACAACTGAAAATTTTTTGATTTTATATTATGAAATTCATATATAGAACCCACAATATCTCCTATTATCGCACCAATCATGCAAATCCCCCTTATTTCAAGAAAATTTTCATAGGAATATTAAATTATTTTAAAAATGTTAAATTATTTTTCTGCTTTATCGTTATCATTGTTGTTAATTTCTTTATTCATTTCAGTTGTTACAATTTGAACTTGATTCTTATCATCTGTAGAATTGTCTTTTAAAAGCATATCACCAATTCTTGTTACTACTGAACCAGCAACAATCATTAAAATAAAAGGTATTGCTACAAACCACGCAATTAACGCCCGATCTGTATCAAATTTAAAAAACAATACTATAAATGAAATGAATGATGCTAAAAATCCGGCTAAGCCTAATGCAAGAGTTAATCCACCAGACAGAAGATAGATCTTTTTTATCTTTTTCTGCTTTTGTTCATTATTATTTTTTGTAATTTTATCATTAATCCTTTTTATATACCCTTCCATATAATCCTCTTTAATAAATAATATCATAAATATTAATATTTGTAAATAATAATATCAAACTCTAAATCAATATAATTGACTTTTTTACTTATAATTTTATACAATTTATGATATATGAAAGATTTAATAATAAAAAAAGTAACAAACCAAACTGAAATTGAAGAATTACAAAAAATGGAATATAATGTTTCAATCTATTTTAAAAAGTATGCTAAAAAACAAGGTATAAAAGATCATCAAATTGAAAATTATACCATGGAAAATACTAAAAAATATCTAAATAAACAATATCAAAAATTTATTGCCAAGATTAAAAACATTTGCGTAGGAATGATAATTCTCAAAAAGAAAAAATCTACCTATGACAAACAAACTATTTATGAAATTATAGATTTATATGTAATAGAAGATTACAGACATAAAAATATCGGGAAAAGCCTTATCGCATTCGCAAAAAATAAATTTAATTGCAGACTTGAATTAAGTTGTTTTTACGATGCTCCAGCAAATAAATTTTACATGCATTTAGGTGCAAAAATACTTGAATGTGTTTACACTATATGAAATAGACTTAAAAAAATAAAATTTCAACAATTTTTATGTTTTTTAACCATTATCACAAATAAAAAAATTATAGTCTTAATCCGTCAAATAAGTTAGAGTTCTGATCAAATAAATTAAATATTATTAAAAACTTAAAATTTATTAAACTTTGACTTGCAAAATATAATAAAATTTTATATAATAAAATATAAAAATAAAAAATAAGCGGATATGGTGGAATGGCAGACACGCTGGATTTAGGTTCCAGTCCGAAAGGGTGCAGGTTCAACTCCTGTTATCCGCACCAAAAAAAGCAACTTTGCTTATAATTGTGATTTTTGCAAAGATCGCTCTTTTTTTTATTATCATAAGTCAAATCTATGCAAGAATGAAACTTGATTATAATATTTATAAAGTTTTTATTATAAATTCAAATTTTACACTATAACTTCAAACTAATTTACCAAAATTTAATTTATATATATAAGCAATAAAAAAACAATCTTACTAAGATTGTATTTTATAAAAGTATCATACTACAAAAGTTTTATTTATTATTATCTCTTGCATTTTTTATACCTACTTTCTTATATAACATATTTATACAATTATGAAAATGATATATTAAATACAATTAAATTAAATCTGACTTTCATATTGATATAGTAACATTTAGTTATTTTTTTATAATTATATGTATTAACATATACTATTTTCTTTTTCAAGCATTCTTCGTGCTTCTTGATATTTTTCTATAGTCTCTAACAAATATCTTTCTTTACCTCTAGCATCAAGATTCATAAGTTTATTTTCATCCATTAATCTTTTTAAAGGATTACATATATCAATATCATTAGTCATCAATTCTTTTACTTTATTATAAAAACTTTTATCATGATGATCTATGATTTTAACATTTGTATTGGCATAAGTAGCCCTTAACTCCTTATTGATCATTCTGTTTTTTGCTTTCATTGCAAGTGTTTTTAAAATATCATTTTTCATAATTCTTATTCTCCTTTTATTTTTTTATGCTTAATGATTCCTTTTTTCAAAAAGCACTTTCATTATATAACGTTTTATAAATATTTAAAAATGATTTCAACGATTATTTTACGAAATACTGTCGAATTTTGTAATGTTATCACTAATCTATATTTTTCACAAAACTTTTTCTATATTAATATTTGATTAAACAAAAAATAACTTATAACTATTTTTATTTTTATAAACAGAACAAATATAAAATTATTAATTAAAATTATTAACTTTAAATTAAATAATTTTAATACAAGTAAAAACATAAGCAAATCAAAGATTATTCTTTACAATATTTTTAAAATAAATAGTAAAGATTTATAATAAAAACTGAACAAAAATTATTACATATAAAAATCATAACAAAAAATACAGAACTTATATGTTCTGTATTTTATTATTCCTATATATTTAAATTAAAATTCTTCAACTAAGATTTCAAAATATGCTTCTGGATGATTGCATACTGGACATACTTTTGGTGGTTCATTACCAACATAAACATGTCCACAATTTCTACATACCCAAATTTTCTTATCTGTTTTCTTGAAAACCTTACCTTCTCTTACTAATTCTGCAAGTTTATTATATCTTTCTTCGTGTCTTTTTTCAATTTCACCAACTGCAGCGAATTTATATGCTAAATCATCAAAGCCTTCTTCTTTTGCTTCTTTTGCCATTCTAGCATACATATCTGTCCATTCTCCATGTTCTCCTGCTGCCGCATCAATCAAATTCTCAACAGTTGTAGGAACATCTCCATTATGTAATGCTTTAAACCATAATTTAGCGTGTTCTTTTTCATTATTAGCAGTTTCTTCAAAAATGCTAGCAATCTGCTCATATCCTTCTTTCTTTGCTTTAGATGCATAGAAAGTATATTTATTTCTTGCTTGACTTTCTCCAGCGAATGCTTCCATTAAATTTTTCTCAGTTTTTGTTCCTTTTAATTCTTTCATTTTTACCTCCACTAGTATTATATCATAGTTTAATTCAAATACAAAGCCTTTTAACAAAATTAAAAATTGACAATTTCATTACTAACATTATATAAAATTATTCCTAGACATTCTCTTTATAAGTATGTAAAATATTTTGCACTATTTAATTTTTTTTAAATTGTTTCATGTGAAACATTTTAATAATAAGATGATAGTATTTTTAATATAAAATATATGACAATAAAAATGTTAAGCCTTAAATTTATTTAAAAATTATGTTTCACGTGAAACATAAAAATATATCGTCTATAATTAAAATGTTTAATGTTTCACGTGAAACATTTTTTATTTATTAAAAAATACACCAAAACTAAAATTTTATTTCCTTTAATGTAAACCATAGAATTTAAAATTAAAAACTAATAAAATTATTTTGCACTATAATATTAAAATTAAAATTTGGTTAAATATATTGTCTTCTTAAACAATAAAAAACATATCAATATATTAATTAAATTATTAATGACAAAAATAAATTCTTTGTTCATTTTAAATTAATCATTAAAATTTTAAAAACTTAAAAATCGTAAAAAACAAAACACGATACTGATTTTATTTTTTATAATCCTAATTCATCAATATTTACACAAAACTAAATTTAATAAACTGAAAATATGTTGCACTTATTAAAAAATAGACGCAAAAAATGGTCATTTTTAAACGAGTAAATGTTCATTAAATTATTTTTGAAAAATTGATTGGTGCTACAATCATTTGTTTATGTATTAAAAAGATAAACTTCTTATTTCTTTTGAATATGACAATAAAAAAGAGAGAATATATTCTCTCTTTTGTTGTATTTAAAATTTTAATTTGGATGTCTTTTGTTATAATTTCTTAAGTCTCCAAGTGTGATTTCTTTTTTCTTTAATAACTCAATCATATCTGCAAGACGATCTAAATCATCTCTAGAATAATAATCTATATAAATTCTTCCTTTATTATCGTTTCCAATAGCAGATACTTTTGTAGCAAAGACTCTTTGCATTTCATTTATCAATTCTTTTAACTCTAAAGATTGTTCTTTAACTTTAGTGCTAGCATTTTTTGAAGGATTTAAGTAGTTTTTAACTGCTTTTTCAAGTTCTCGAACAGACATTTTCCCATCTGCAGCCTGACGTGCTAATTTAATTTGTTGAGTCGTATCATCAACAACTACCAAACTTCTTGCGTGTCCACTTGATAAACGTCCATCTTCAATCATCTTAATTACATCTGGATAAAGTGATAATAATCTCAATGTATTTGCAACACTAGAACGACTCTTGCCTATTCTATCTGAAACAGTCTCCTGCGTTAAATTGTATTCATCCATTAATTGTTTTATTGCTCTAGCCGCTTCAATAGGATTTAAATCTTCACGTTGAAGATTTTCTATTAAAGATATTTCTTTAATTTGCTTTTCAGTATAATTTTTTATAACTACAGGGACTTTATCAAGTTCTGCCAAATTGGCCGCTCTCCATCTTCTTTCACCTGCAATAATCATATATTTATCTTCATCTGTTTTTGTAACAACTAAAGGCTGAATAATTCCATGAAGTTTTATTGAACTTGCAAGTTCTTGCAATGCTTCTTCGTCAAAATGTTTTCTAGGCTGATTTGGATTAGGATATATCTTTTTTATATCCATTTCAGTAACGCCATTATCATTTTTTATAACTTTTTTATTTTCTTGATTAGTTATGATTTCATTACTTTCTTCTTCATATAAGCCAAAAAGCGATTCAAGTCCTCTTCCTAAACCTTTCTTTTTATCCATCATTTCTTACCTCTCTCAATTTTATTTTTGTATCTTTAGTTATTGTCTTATATTTCACTTTATTTCTATCTAAAAATTCTTCTGCTAAAGACAAATATGCATCTGCACCCTTTGAATTTGGTTCATAAATCAAAATTGGTTCACCATGACTTGGTGCTTCTGCTAAACGTATATTTCTTGGAATGTAAGTAAAGAAAACTTTTTTACCAAAAAACTTCAATATTTCATCACCAACTTGTGTTGTCAAATTAGACCTTTTATCTTTCATAGTCATAACAACTCCCTCAATATCAATAGAAGGGTTTAAGTGAAATTTTATTAATCTTATTGTATTCATTAACTGGGTTATTCCCATTAATGGATAATATTCACATTGCATTGGAATTATAACACTGTTACAAGCAGTCAATGCATTTACTGTAATCAACCCTAATGATGGTGGGCAGTCAATCATTATAAAATCATAACTATCTTTGACTTGATCTAATATCCCTTTAACGATTTTCTCTCTTTGTGGCATTTGAACCATTTCAATTTCTGCACCAGCCAAATCAACCGTAGATGGAATTATATCCAATCCTTCTATAATAGTTGGTAAAATAACCTCATTAACATTAGCATCTCCTGAGATTAAATCATAAATAGTTTTTAAATTTTTATCTTTATCAATTCCAAGTCCACTTGTAGCATTGCCTTGAGGATCCATATCTAACACTAAAACCTTTTTCCCCATAGCCGCAACATAAGCAGCCAAATTAATACATGTTGTTGTTTTCCCAACTCCACCTTTTTGATTTGCAAAAGCAATAATTTTTCCCATATAAACCTCGATTGTTTTATTTACATATATATAATAACATAAATTTATTCAAATTTTAAGTCTTTTTTATTTTTTTTATAGTTTTTTGACTTATATTTTGAAAAAATTTGACATTTTATTTGATATATATATTAAAATTGACAAAAAAATTATAATTTCTATTAATTTTTATATTTTTTAAACCTCGACTTTCTTAAATGATATAAACTATTTGTTTTGCTAAATTATTCTACTGAATATTAATAATTAATTACTAATATTTTATGTAAGGTATTGACAATTACTTCTATACAATTTATAATTTGACAAAGGAGATAAATTTATGGCAACATTAAAATTAGATGCATACATTCCAAGTAAGGGAGAGTATGAAAAGTATTTTGATAAATTTCGTGCATTCATGAGTGCTGATTTATCAGAAAAAGCAGACGAACAAGGTGCTTATCATGACGAAGTTTATGAAGGAAAAGGATGGTATCCACTTCGTTCGGCCTTGTCGGGTTCTGCTGATAGAGTATTATCTGGGAACAGAAGTGGCTGTCTCGTTTGGAATGGTTCATACTCTAATAATGCCGGCTTGCGTGTCGCTTTTAAGGTAATCTATAATCCAGAATGCAACCTTGTTAAAGGTTGCCGAACTGAAAAAAGAACAACCTTAGTATATGATGAAAAAAAGGAAAAGAATATTAATGTAACAAGTTCTGCTCCAATAGTAAAATTTGGAGGAAAAGATTGTATATGGCTCAACAAAGAAGACTGCGAAAGTGGAAAATCTAATGAAATGGAACTTTGGACTTTAGATTTAGTTGAAAGAGCAGTGCCATTTGATAAAGATGGAGAAACAAATGATTTTGCGAAGGCAACAGAACTTATTGCACAATGTGATAGGGTATTAAAAGAAAATTGCACTAAAGAAGAACTTGATATGATTATTCCTGTTGAAATGAGTAGTGAAGATAATTATGAAAAAACAACTTCAATAATAAAAAATAAAGAAGAGATAACGGTTAAAGATTTATTTAATCAAGTTTCAGAAGGGGAAATAACAGTAGAAGAATTGAGAGCAGGTCTTAAGGAAATTTTAAATAGAGAAAGAAAAAGACCTGGAGTAACTCAAGAAGATGCTATTAAACTTGGACAAGAGATTGCATCTGAAGCAAAGAAACTAGAGGAAAAACTTGCTGAGAAAGAAAAAGTAGAAGCAGCATTCAAAGAAGTTGATTCACAAATAGATTCATTGGGAATTTAGGGAGGAATAAAAATGGAAACAACACAAGTAATATTTGATAAAATAGAAAGGCAAATAGATCAATATTGTGATTTATTAAAACAGGACAAAGTTCTTCAAAAAATTATCAAAAATAATAAAACAAACTAATTTGCTTAATAAAACTTAAAATATAACTTTTACAATTTATTTTTAGAATATATTTAATATTATTTTAAATATATTCTTTTTTATTGTTTATATTAAATATTTTCAACTTAATATATATTTTCTGTATTAAGTGATATTTACTATTTGGAATTTTAAAAAAAATAGATTATAATATTTTAGTAAATTTTAGTTTGAGGAAAAAATGGAAAATTTTGATGCTATTGTTATAGGGGCGGGGCATGCTGGCTGTGAAGCAGCATTAGCACTTGCAAGAACTGGAAATAAAACTTTACTTTTAACACTGAGTCTTGACGCAGTGGCATTTTTGGCTTGCAATCCTTCAATAGGTGGAACTGCAAAAGGGCAACTTGTTTGTGAAGTAGATGCTCTTGGTGGAGAAATGGGAGTGAATACTGATAAAACTCTTATACAACTTCGTATGTTAAACAGTGGAAAAGGTCCTGCTGTTCAGTCTTTAAGAGCACAAGCCGATAAAATTGAATATCACAATCAAATGAAATTAACTCTTGAAAAAACAGAAAATTTATTTTTAAGACAAGGAGAAGTTGTTGATATTCAAGAGAATAAAGATTTTAAAATAATCACAACTGCAGTTGGACAAAAGTTTAGTTGTCGTGCTGTTGTTTTTGCAACAGGTGTCTATCTTAAAAGTAGAATTATTATAGGTGATTGGACAAAAGATTGTGGACCAAATGGTTTTTCTAATGCTCAAAAACTTTCTGACAGTTTATCTAATCTTGGTGTCAAACTATTAAGATTTAAAACAGGAACACCTGCAAGAATTAATGGAAGAAGCATTGACTATTCTTGTCTTGAAATACAAAAGGGTGAAGAAAACATTCAAAACTTTTCTTTCATAACTAAACGCAAGCCAAAAAATAAAGCAGTTTGTTATTTAACATATACAAATCTAACAACCCATAAAATTATACAAGACAACTTGGATAAAGCACCTGTTTTTTCTGGGCTTATCAAAGGTATTGGCCCTAGATATTGTCCTTCTATTGAAACAAAAATTGTTCGTTTTGCAGATAAAGAACGTCATCAACTGTTTCTTGAACCTGAATCATTATCTACAAATGAAGTATACATTCAGGGCTTTTCTACTTCGATGCCGGTTAATGTTCAAGAAAAGATGATTCATTCTGTTAAAGGTCTTGAAAATGCAGAAATAATGAGAGATAGTTATGCAATTGAATATGATTGCATTGAACCTACTCAACTTCTTCCTACACTTGAATTAAAGGGGCATAAAGGGCTTTTCTTTGCTGGGCAAATAAATGGAACGTCAGGTTATGAAGAAGCGGCTGCACAAGGCATCATCGCTGGAATAAACGCAAATCTTTATCTTAAAGACAAAGAACAACTTGTGCTTAAAAGAAGTGATGGCTATATTGGTGTTCTTATTGATGATATCGTAACCAAAGGAACAAATGAACCTTATAGAATGATGACCAGCAGGGCAGAATATAGACTTTTCTTAAGACAAGATAATGCTGATTTACGATTAACCGAAATAGGAAGAAAGGTTGGTTTGGTTGACGATAAAAGATATAAAATTTTTAAAACAAAACAAAAGAAACTTAATGAGATTTTAAAATTAATTGAAACTAAATATAAAGTTGAACAAATAAAAGATTTATTTTATAGCAATAATGAAAATCTTCCTAAAGAAAGTATATCAGTAAAAGATATGCTTAAAAGAAGCAATATTGATGCATTTAAAGTTAATAATTATCTTCATATTTTTGATAAATATAGTTATGAAATCATTAATGAAATGAATATTATGGTCAAATATGAAGGCTATTTAAAACAACAATATGAAGAAATTGAAAAATTCAAAAAAAATGAAAACACTATCATTCCTGAAGATTTTGACTATAAAAAATATCACGGATTAAGACTTGAAGCAAGTGAAAAATTATCTGAAATTAAACCTTTAAACATAGGACAAGCATCAAGAATTTCTGGTGTTTCTCCTTCGGATATTGCAGTTCTTAGTGTGCTAGTTAAAAAATTTAATGAAGAAAAAAAGGCTAAAAAAAATGAAAACATTAATTAAAGATATGTTCGATAGTTACAATATAAAACTTAATGACATTCAAATAAATCAATTTGAATCTTATTTAACTTTCCTTATTCAAGAAAATGAAAAATTTAATCTTACTGCTATCACACAGCCAAAAGAAATTATTATAAAACATTTTATTGATAGTGTTTTGCCTTACAAAGATATTCCTTTAAATTCAAAAGTAATTGATGTAGGCACAGGAGCAGGATTCCCAGGAATACCTTTAAAAATCTTAAGAAATGATTTGCACTTAACTTTACTTGATAGTCTTCAAAAAAGAATAAACTTTTTAAATAATCTGCTTGAAAAACTTAGTATAAAAGATGTAAAAACCATTCATTCAAGGGCAGAAGATTATGTTAGTTCAAACAGAGAAATATTTGATATAGCACTATCGAGAGCAGTGGCATCAATTCCAACCCTTGCTGAATATTTAATTCCTTATATAAAAATAAATGGACTTGTTATGATGTATAAGGGTAGCAAGGTAAATGAAGAAATTACTTTAGGGCAAAAAGCAATAAATGAACTTGGTGGAAAAATTATTAAAGTTCAAAATTTTTATTTATCTGAAGTTGACAGTGAACGAAATATTGTTTTTATAAAAAAAATACATTCCACTAACAAAAAATATCCTAGAGGCAAAAATCTTCCAAAAATAAAGCCAATATTATAAAAAATATTAAATAGAAAAAGTATATTTAAAAAACATATTAGATTTTCTAATATGTTTTTTTTATAAACTGACTCTTTATTATTTATTTAGCACAAATATTGACAAATATTACTGTTAAGCGATTAAACACAAGGCTCTTGTGTTTATACTTTGCAAAAGCAAATTAAAATTTGATTAATCAAATTTTAAAATCGCTTAACGTCTTATTTTTTCTTATAGATTATTTACCTAAACAGAATTTAGAGAAAATCAAATCAATTATTCTTTCATTTTCACTTTCGCCAGTGATTTTTCCTAATGTATTCCATAGATTTTTAATAAGCAATGCAATTATATCCATACTTTGATTTCTTGCTTCTTTTAATTGATTTAATATTTTTTTACACTCTTTTAAAATCTCAATTTGTCTTTCATTTATTATTATCATTTTATTATAATCAATTTCTTCATTAATAACTAATTGATAAATTTTTTCTTTAACTATTTCTATATTATTTTCTTTTAGTGCTGATATCTCTATTTCATTTTCTTGCAAAGGTAATTCTCTTTTTACATCTGATTTATTTACAATTATAATAACATTTCGATAATCTTTTAAAATGTTTTTTATTTCATTATCATAATCATTTATTTTACGACTTCCATCTAAAATAAATAAAATTACATCAGCATTTTTTATCGTGCTCTTTGATTTTTCTATACCAATTTTTTCAACTTTGTCATTACTCTCTCTAATACCAGCAGTATCAATAAAATTTAATCTTATTCCTCTATAAAAAATACTTTCAGTTAAAACATCACGTGTTGTTCCTGCAATATCTGTTACAATAGCCCTATCTTCTCCAATAAGAGCATTAAGAAGACTTGATTTACCAACATTAGGACTTCCCACAATAGCAATATTGATGCCACTTTTAATAAACCTTGCATTTTGAGAATCTTTTATAAAAATATCTATTTGTCTTTCTACTTCTTCTAATTTATAAAATATATTATCTTTTGCAGATTTTTCAAAATCTTCTTCAGGATAATCAAGTGTTGCTTCTATTTGTGCAATGCTTTCTGTAAGGTTCTCTTGAAGTTGTTTTATTTTCCCTTTTAATTTACCTTCTGCCAAATTTAAAGATGCCTTTAGTTCACTTTCACTTTCTGCAGAAATTTCTCCTATTATACTTTCTGCTTCATCTAAACTTATCTTCCCATTTTCAAAAGCCCACTTTGTAAATTCTCCAGGTTCTGCCATTGTTGCACCATTATCTAACAATGTTTGCAAAACTTTTTGTGATAAAATTGTTCCACCATGAATTTGAAACTCTATAATATCTTCTCCTGTATATGAATAAGGTGCTTTAAAATAAACCATCATACAATATTCTTTCATATTATCAGGAAACGAAAAATGCCCTAGATATAAAAATCTTGGTTGAATATTTTCATAATGTAAACTTTTAGATGTAAAAACTTTCTTTGCTACATCTAAACAGCCCTTTCCACTCATTCTAACTATTGAAATAGCCCCTTTCCCTAAAGGGGTTGATATTGCACATATAATTTTATTCATAAGGTAATTATAGCACATAAATTAGTAAATTAAAATAACTATTTACAAATATATGAGAATATGATAAAATATTAAAAGTAAAAGGAGTTTTTATGTATACAAATGTTGATAAAAAAAGAATTTACAAAACACTTGTAAAAAAATGTAGCAGATATACAAATAAAGCAGAAAAACATAACGAAAAAAATCATATTCATAAAACAGAAAACTATAATAATAAAACTAATAACGCTATATCTAATATAGAAACTATGGTTTTAAGTATGTCGCCAAATGAAATTTATGATTTAAGAAATTCTTTAAAAAAGGATGCAGAAAATAAAAATGGTAAAGAAAAAGAAATTTGTTTAAATGGTCTTGCTTATCTTGATTATTTCACAAATTGCCATTTAACATCTTCTTATAACGAAGTTTATGAAAATGAATGGAATCAAGCACGTATGCAATTCCCTAAAACAGATTGGTTTCATTATTTACATGACTTTAATTTTAATGATAAACAAAGATCATTTATCACCGACTATCTTTTAACCTGCGAAATAAATATATTTTCTGAAAACATGAAATCAGAGTATAATAGAACAAGTCCTATAAATTTCTTTAGTTCAGTTGATAATCTAGAAAACTTATCTGAAAAAATTTGTGGACCATTAACTCAAGAAGAAGATATTTCTCTTAGTGATGATGATGAATTAAAAATTTGCAATTTACATGGTGAAAACTGTTTGAATAAACTTGCTTTATATGACAAACAGGCAAATGATAAACTTATTGCTAATAATGATGAATACATTCAATTCCACGAACTTCTATTAAGAATTTTTACTGACATGAGAAACAAACCATTTAAAGGTTGTATACAAACTTATGAATATAAAAACATTCAAAAATATGTTGAAAGAAGAATTTCTCATTCTGTAAAAGCATTAGAGACTGCTAAAGAAAATATAGAAGAATTAAAACTTAAAAATCAACAACTAGAACTTGAGCATATATATGGCCATGAACATGAAGAAAGTGAATTAGGTTTATAAATCAAAATAATTTAGTAAACAAAAAAGAAGAAATCTAATAGATTTCTTCTTTTTATTTTATTCACCCTCTTTTGGGAATATAATTACATATCTATGAGGTTCTGTCCCTTTACTTAAAGTTGTAACTCTATCATCATCTTGAAGGGCAGTGTGAATTATTCTTCTATCACTTGGATTCATAGGATCAAGTTTTACATATCTTCCTGTTTTTATAACTTTTGAAGCCATTCTTTTTGCAAGTTCTGTCAAACTATCTGCTCTTTTTTCTCTAAATCCACCAATATCTAAAAGAATTTTTTTATCTTGTTTTCCACAAACTACAGAAAGTAATCTTGAAATAGCATAAAAACATTCACCACGATGACCAATCATATCTCCAAGGTCTTCGCCTATTACTGAATAAGTAATATATTTATCATCATCTTTAACATTTATTTCAACAGTTTTTCCGGCTTTTTCAAAAAGACCTTTTAAAAATTCCATTGGATCAATATTTTTTTCAACTTTTTCATGATAAGATTTTTCTTCTTCATTCAATTCATTTTCTGAAGAACTAGTGTCTAAAGAAGGTTCAATTTCTTCTTCATTTAAACTAACTTCTTTATTTTCTTGAGAAGTTTCGTTAATTGATTTTTTTTCTTCTTCTTTTTCTTCTTCTACAAATTTTCTACGTTTTTCATATTTCTCTTTTGCATCGTCTGATATTGTAACTAAAACCTTTGCTTTTTTGAATAAGCCACCTTCATTTAAAATTTTAATATCAACATCTTCTCTTGATGCCTTAAGTTCAATAAGTGCGTTTTCAATTGCTTTTTCAATATTTTTTCCTATTCCCTCTGCAGAAAGCATTTTTTCCTCCCTAAAATTCAATTAAAATTTTCTAGAATAATCTACTTCAATTTTATTTTCTTCTTTTTTCTTTGTTTTATCAATAATTTTATCAACAATAAATAATTGTAATGGTGTTAAAATAGTTGCCACAAGTTGACTTATAAACATATAAATAGCAAACACACTATTATAGAACAAAGCAAATATTCCGAGTAAAATTGGGACTATAATTTGTGCCCATTTTCCATTTTGTTTTACTGGCGTTATGCCTTTCTTTTTATTTTTAATCTTGTTATATAAAGTATTTACATACATTGACAATACTGCTACAAGAATACATAAAAGTGGAAGAATATAATACCCATTTACTCTATTTTTGGCTTCTTTTAAATCAATCATGAAAGCATTATATATTTGTTCTTCGCCTTCTTCTATATTAGCAGAGCCGATTTGGCTTTTTAAAGTTTGATAATCAACAATTGAATCTTGGAAAGGTGAATCAGCAAACCAAATATTTTCTATCCAAAGAAAACTATCTTTATTGGCATCATAAACTTCTCCGATTCTTTTCATTGCAACATTTTGAATTGCTTGAGATAAATATAAAGGCTCATATACAACTTGTCCTTCACCATCAACAATCTGATTTCCTTCATCATCAAGTTTTGGTTTATAATTTTCAATTAAAATAATCTCTTTAGAACCAATCTCTTCACCTTCTTCATAAACAGGGAAAATTTGATTCAAAATAGAAATTATGTATTCATTTGAAGTTATGATATTATCTTCAGGTTGTTGTTCTTCAGTTGTTTCAGAATTTTCTGGAGCAATATCATTCTCTATAGTTTTACTAAAATCTGTTTTATATTTGCAAGTGTAAATAATATTTTCTGCTCCATCTTTATGTTGTAATAATGTTATTTCTTGTTCTCCACTTTCTGAATTAACTGAAACTCTAAACTCAAGATTTTCAAAGTCGGTAAACAAATCTTTAACATTTTGACTATTATAATTTCCATCATTTTCATTTACAACATATTCATTAACAAGATTTATACAATTTTCATAATTATATTTCAAATTATCGTAATTAGCACTTATTTTATATGCTGCCATTGAATTTAATCCTGCAAATAATGTAAAAAATATGACAAGATTTAAAATCATTACAACAAGCATAATAATACAACTTCCGTAATAACTCTTTCCATAGTTACGCTTATAAAGTTCATTCTGTTTTTGTTGCATAACTTGTGGTTGATTTGCATATTTTACTTTAATTTTTTCTAGTTCTGGTTGTATTTTTGCTTGTATCGCATTCATTTTTTGCTGACTGTATTTGCTGAATACATCTACAAGTCCCCAAATAACTCTTATAACAACCGTTAAAAATATAATTGCCAAAACATAATTGTTTGTTACTGCTTCAAAAGCCTTTATAATTGTTATCCAAAAACCAGATGGCTCACTTACAGATAAAAGTGTGCTTAAAATAGCCATTTTGTTTCTCCTTTAATATTAATAGGAACTGGGTCATATCCACAGTTTTTATTTTTAGGATTGCATCTAAAAATTCTTTTAATACCTATACAACTTCCTTTTACAACACCAAATTGGTTTACAGCATCTATAAAATAATTTGAACATGTAGGATAAAATCTACATGTATGTGGAAGAAGTGGAGATATTAATCCTTTATATAAATAAACAGGCAACTTTACGATAAACCTAATTGACTTTTTTAAAATATTCATAATCAATCTTTAACTTTATTAAATAATTCAATAAGTTGTTTTTCAATATCCTTATAATTTAATAAACAAGCACCCATTTTGGCTTGAAGAATATAGTTGTTAAATTCTTTTGGTAATTTATTCAATCTTACAACTTCTTTTATTCTTCTTCTTAAAAGGTTTCTTTTATTTGCCTTTCCTTCTTTTTTACTTATTGAATAACCAATTTTATAATTTTTGAATTTGCTTTTTATAACAAAAAGGTTGAAATTTTTTGTCTTATATCTTTCACCCTTTTTATAAATATAATTAAATTGTTTATTCTTTTTTAATCTATGGTCTGACCTTGCTTTTGTATTATGCAGATAATTTTTTTCTTCCACGATTTCTTCTTCTTTTTAAAACGTTTCTTCCACTTTTAGTTCTCATTCTTTCTCTAAAACCGTGAACTTTGCTTCTTTGTCTTTTCTTTGGCTGATAAGTTCTTTTCATTTTAAAACGTGCCTCCTTTTTAATTGTAACTACTTTATTATAGAGAATAAAAAAGATTTTGTCAATTGTAATATTTACTTTTTTTGTCAGATTAATAATATATATAATATTTTTTATTCTATATATGGCAAAAATAAATAATTAATTTATAATAAAATTTCTTATATTAATGATATTTATCAATATATAAATTCTTTTAAAAAAATATTTATCTGGAAATAATATCCCATATAAAAAATAAAATATTAAATCATTGTATAGCAAAAAAACATTTTAAGAAAAACAAAATATTCTTTTGAAATAATTTCTAATTTTCATCATACAAAATATTATAGGAGGGGATATGATTCCAAAAGATTTAAAACAAAGAATTGAAAAATTATATATAAATGATAAAAGAATTTTATCTTGTTTGAAAAATGATGATATAAATAATTTATATCTCTTGTTATATGAAGATTTTAACAAAATTCAATCTATACCAAATTCCACAGTTTTGCATTATATAAGGCGTAAAGATGTAGGGAGTAATCTTGAACTAAAAATGGATTTAGAAGAACTTTATAAAATAGCAAAAACAAATCAAGAAAAAATAAGTGTTTTTCTTGAATATGAGGATTTTTTCAAAGATGATGAAAACTTTGTTTAAAACTAATTTCATTTTACAAACTATTTTTATAAGTTTATAAAAGACATCAAAATTTGATGCCTTTTTTTATTACTTAATTTAGTTTTTATTTGAACTTCCCCAACCCTTATCACCTCTTTTTGAAGGAATATTTAAAAGATTCTCTAAACTTATTTCTTTTATATTAACTTCTTCTACTTTGTGAATAATTCCTTGTGCGATGGCCTTTTTGGTGCTATACAATAGGGGATTATCTTTAACAAGTTCAGGATATTTTTCTTTAAATTCTTCTTCATCTAAATTAATAAAAATTAAAGGATTGGAATTTGAGTTTGTAATTGCAATTTTTATTTCTCCTCTATACCCACTATCAATTACACCAGCACTTTTCTTTATACCTTTTGACCCTGTGCTTGATCGTTCTTCTATTTGCAAGTAATATTTCGGACTTGATGCCCATGCAATACCTGTTGGCACCAATTTAGTCTTATTGGGTTCAATGAAAATATAATCATCTTCAAAGCAAGCATAAAAATCATATCCAGCATTTTCAATCTCTTTACTAGGAATAATTGCGTTATTTTTCATCTTTGCAAAATAAATATCATTTTCATTTTTAAAATAATCCATTATTTTTTCTCGCTTTTATAATTATTTATAGATTACTAAGTTAAAAGACATATCTAAAGTGGATATGTCTTTTAATATTTTATATTATTGTGTTAACCAATAACTCTTACAGGAAGAATTAAATATAAAAATTCATCTTCCTCTGTTGGAACAATCACAGCAAGAGATTGTTTATTAAAGCATATTTTAACAAATTCATTTGTATTTACTCTTAAACTTTCAAGAAAATATCTTGGATTAAATGATGCAATTAAATCTTTTCCTGAAACATTTACAGGAATATTTTCTCTTATATTTCCAAGTTCTGAATTTGAAGTAATTAAAAGATTGTTTTCTTTGATGTCAAATTTAACATAATTGCTGTTATTTGTTCTTGAAAGAAGAGTTGCTCTTTCAAGTGCTTGTTCAAATTGTTCTTTATTTACAATTACGAATGTCTCATAATTTACAGGAATAATTTGTTTATAATTTATATAATCTCCTTCAAGAAGTCTTGAAGTAACTTTTGTATCACCTAGATCAACTAGAATTGTATATTTGTCTATATAAATATTTATAATATCATCACTATCATCAATAAGTTTGCTAAGTTCACTTAAACTTCTTGCAGGGACAACTATTGATTTAATAATATTAGAAGTTATTGTCTTTTTTACTCTTGCAAGTCTATAACCATCAAGAGCAACAACATTTAATTCATTATTATTAATATCAAATAAAACACCTTTTAAAATTGGTCTTGAATCATCAATTGCAACTGAAAATATTGATTTGTTTACACATATTTTAAAATCTTTTTTACTAATTCCAAAATACTCTTTTGTTTCAACCTTTTTAAAACCAGGATATTCAACTGAATTGTAACATTGAATCATACTTTCACTATCATCATAACGAATGATAAGTTGATTCTTTTCATTTAGTTCAAGTTCAATTTGTGAATTAGTAAGTTTTTTTACAAACTCAGTAATAAATCTACCAGGGACAACTGTTTCACCTTCAATTTTTACATCTGCTTTAATTTTCTTTTCAATAGAAAGTTCAGTATCGGTTGCTGACATAGTAAGCGTTCCATCTTCAGCAATAATTCTTATACCTTCTAAAATTGGATTTGTAATTTTATTTGAAATTGCTTTACTAACTCTTAAAAATGCTTCTGAAAGTTCAAGCCCTTGACAACTAACTAACATATATTTTATTCTCCTTAACTGATAAATATTATATCACTTTTACCTTTTTTTAGCAAGTTTATAACAAACAAAGAATTTATTTTTTTATTTTAGTTTGCCATTTTCACGGCCTACGATAAAGAGTATTTATTTTATTATTCTTTGATAATAATATTAATAATAGTTTGTGTATAATTGTGTATAAGTTTTTTAAACGGCTGTATATTGTATATTTTTGTCTTATTTTTTAGATTTGTTATGCTATATATAGATTTATTGTAATGTGGATAAGTTGTGGACAAACTAGATAAGTTATCCACCTTTCAACATTTTTTTGATTTCGCTTACAAACGATTGAATTTTATGTGATGTTTTAAGTTCGTCAGAAATTTTATCTCTAGAGTGCATAATTGTAGTATGATCTCTTCCACCAAACATTTTACCTATTGATACAAGGGGAATTTCAAGAATTTCACTTATAAGATATATTGCAATCATTCGAGGTTCTACAACTTCTTTACTTTTCTTTTTGCCTATAATATCTTGTTTAGTTATGTCAAAATATTGACAAACTTTTTCAATAATATCGTCAGCAGTTATCCCATCATTTTTATCTTCTTCAAGTTCGCTGTCAAATGCTTCAATGGCTTCTTCCATTGTTGCAGAATGTTTGTTATATAAATTTGCAAGAAAATAAACTTTTGAAAGCATTCCTTCAAGTTCTCTTATGTTTGTAACATTTTTTTCTGCAATAAAGTCTATTACATCATCATCAATAACATATTTTTCAAGTTGACATTTTTTACGTAAAATAGCAATTCTTGTTTCATAATCAGGTGATTGGATATCTTGAATAAGTCCACAAGTAAATCGAGAACGAAGTCTGTCTGCAAGCGTTTCAATATCTTTTGGTGGTCTATCAGAAGTTATAATGATTTGTTTATTATTTTGATATAATTCATTAAAAGTATGAAAAAATTCTTCTTGTGTGCTGGTTTTTTTAGATATAAATTGAATATCATCAACCATTAACACATCAAGATTTCTATATTTTGTTCTGAATTCTAAAACTGATTTGTTTTTTGCTGCAGAACCCAAACTTTCAATATAATCATTTGCAAACTTTTCACACGTAACATACATAACGTTTAAATTAGGATTATATTCTTTTATATAATTTCCAATAGCATGCAAAATATGAGTTTTTCCAAGTCCAACTCCACCATATATAAATAGGGGATTAAATTTTTCTCCAGGGTGTTCTGCAACTGCTCTTGCGGCGGCATACACAAATTGATTCGATTTTCCAACAACAAAATTATCAAAAGTATATTTTTCGTTAAAAGGATTTTTAGTAACTTCAATTTCTTTTTCAGTTGTTTTTTCTCCATTTACTTTTATGTATTCTATTTCTTCATTTTGATCTAAAACTTCTATTGTTATGTTTTCTCCAAATATATCATGAACAGCAGAATTAAGTTTTTCAAAATAATTTCTTAAAATTTGATTTTTAGCTGATGTTGAGTTTGTTGCAATAATAAGTTTATTTCCATCAACAAGGTCAACAACCTTTAAAGGTTTAAACCACATTACAAATGATACATTAGAAACGGTAAGTTCAAGTTTGTCAAGCACTGCTTGCCACAAAGAAGATAAATCTTGCATAATTTCCACCTTTTTTATAAATATAAACTCATTATAACTATAGAATAAAAAAAAGTCAACTAAGGCTGACTTAAAAAAAGCCCCATAAAGGGACTTTTTATTTTTGTTAAGCAACATTTTCAGTTGCAAGTGTGTAGTTTGCAGGGTCGATAACAAATTTAAATGATCTTGCATTTTCTTCAGTTCCATCAAAACTAATTTCTAATGTAAGAGTTCTAACAGTATTATCAACACCTTGATATAAGAAATATGTTGTTTGTTTAGTTGTTTCATTTCCAGAAGAGAATCCACCGTGTTTTACTACAACTGATTCTTTGTCAGTACCATAGAAGTTTGTGATTTTGCAATAAAAACCTTTTTGAGTTTCTTTGTCATATTCAACACGTTTTACTGAGTCTGATGTAATTCTGATTAAAGCAAAATTTACTCTGCCATCAGTATATCCTAATGCATCAGCAGTTGCTTTATCATAAGCTACTTCACCTTTTAATGTATAAACTGCTTCAAAGCCTTCTTCTTCAGATTTTTCCCAAGTAGTTGCTGCTACAGCATACTTTTCTCCTGCTTGATTACCTGAGAAGTCAACATTGTATAGAGATTTTTCTCCACAACTAGCTAAAATAAAACCGGTCATTAAAACTAATAAAGTTAAAACTATTGCAGTAATTGCATATTTTAAATTTTTTGAATGTGTTTTCATATTTTTCTCCTTTTATTTTTATAAATTCGACAACCAACCTCCTTTAGGTTCATTTTACCACCCCCCGATTGAAAAAGTCAAATAATTATAAAAATTTAATAATATTATTTTTAGTATTTTTTATTTTTTTATGCTATTATAATAATATGTTTATAAAAAAATTGATATTGAAAGATTATAGGAGTTATAAAAGCAAAACTTTTGAGTTTGAAAAAAGTTTAAATATATTGGTCGGGAAAAACGCTCAAGGAAAGACTAATGTTCTTGAAGCCATTTTTTATTCAATTATCGGAAAAAGTTTTAAAACATCTAAAGAAAAAGAAGTTATTAATTGGAATAGTGAAAGAGCATTTATTAAAGCAGAGTTTGAAAAAAAATATAGAGATGTTAATATAGAACTTTTTTTTGATAAAAATCATAAAAAATCAGTTAAAATAGATGGAATATCAATAAAAAAAATAGGGGAATTAATGGGACAAGCAAATGCCGTATTTTTTTCTCCTGATGAACTTAAACTTGTTAAAGAAAGCCCAGAAGAGAGAAGACGTTTCATGAATATAGACATATCTCAAACAAATAAAAGATATTTTTATTTAATTGGAAGATATGAAAAGGTTCTTGCAAACAGAAATAAACTTTTAAAAAGTTCTAAAGATATTAACATTGTCAAGGAAACTATAGATATTTGGGATAGGGCACTTAGTGATTTGGCAGAAAAGATTGCAAATGAAAGACGTAAATTTATTGAAGAACTTTCGCCTTATGCTAAACTCGCTCATCAATATATTTCTGGTGGAAAAGAAGATATTGATATAAAATATTGCAGCAGTTTTGAAGATGATTACGCAAATAAAATGATGAAAGCATTAAATAAAAATCTTGAGAAAGATTTTAAATTAGGATATACAACAGTTGGTGTCCATAGAGATGATTTAGATATTTATCTAAATGGGGTAGAAGTAAAAAATTATGGTTCACAGGGACAACAAAGAACAGTGGCATTATCTATGAAACTTGCAGAACTTGAAATTATAAAAAATAGAGTGGGGGAATATCCAATTTTACTTCTTGATGATGTATTTAGCGAACTTGACAAAGACAGAAGAAAAAAATTGTTAAATTTTACATCTAAATCGCAAACAATAATTACTTGCACAGAGTTTGATGAAAATATTAAAGCAAATATAATTGAAATTAAGAAAAATGATTAATTTTTATTATAAATATGAAAATTTTTATATTTCAAAATAATTAACCTTTATAACTTAAAAATGTTACTAAAGCAATTAAACAAGAAATCCCTATTACTAAACCTGTATATATTTTTGTTTTCATAAAAAACCTCCATTAGAAATCTATTTTCCATTTTAGCAATTTTACTAAAATTGGTAATAGAAGAAAAATGGAGATTTTTGTTTTATTATTTATTTTTATAAAGAATGTAAATAAGTAAGTTTGTTTTTAAATAAATTTAATAGACTTTATTCTTCAGTTGTATATTGGTTAATGACACTTGTTGGTTCTTTTTCTAAATTTAAAAATTTTATTTCATTTGTAGTAATAATATTACAATCTGTTAAAGAAATATTATTGTTTGATGATAGGGTTGTTCCATCTTGAATTAAAATAATATAACAAATAGCATTTATATAATCTTCATCATTTTTATAAAGTGTATTTAATGTAGTATCTTTTGAAGAAATATTAATATTTTGACAACCTGTAAGCAATATTACAGAAGATTTATTTTCTTCTAAATCTTCACTTTGTTGATATACTGTTAAATAAGAGGTTTCTATAGTTACTTCTAAATCAGAGCAATTTGTCATATTTATTGCAGGAAATCCTTTGATATACGATTGTTTAGTAACTATAATTTCGCCACCTAAAACATTTTCAAAATTTAAAGAACAAACATTAGATTCAAGAAAACTATTTTCAATATTTAAAGTAATGTTATTACCATTTTCTATATTTATTAGATTACATTTTGAAATCAAAGTGCAATCTTTAATATTTATTTCACTTTCATTTATTCCATTAATGATTATTGTATTATTATCATTTACTTCACTAGAACCATTGTTATAAATATTACATTGATTCAATGTTAAATTTACTTTTTCTAATTGCGTTTGTTCAAAACCATCTGTTTTTGAAGATAAGTTTATTGCATTTCCATTTGTAGGAACTTCAAAATTAATTTTTAAAAGGGTTATATTAATATTATTAAGATTGTTTATTGATGTATCATTATCTATTGAAATAATTGAATTATTTTGATTGTTTGACTTTAAAGTCATATTTGCAATGATTGTATTATGAGTAGACGAGTCATCAACATCATTCACAAGCATGAAAAGGGCATTACCAGATGATGTGATTGTAACATCTTGACTTTCACCAAAGATAGTTAAATTTTTTGATTTTGGAATTAAAATAGGACTTGATATATTGAATGTTCCATTTGCAATCATAATACTGCTTCCTATTTCAGCATTGTTGATTTCAGATTGTAATTTTGCAATATTATTGATGATTGTGTTTGCTTTAATGGTTATTGTAAAATATGTTTCATATTCTTCATACGTAATTTTTATATTTTCAGAACCATACATTAAAGGTGATGAATCATAAGAATATCCCTCAATTTCTTTTGTTTTTCCACTTGCATACACAAATGATACTTTCATACCTGTAGGGTCAAATGTTTCTCCTATAAAATATGTTGTTTTTATTGGAGGTGTTGTAACTGTTATTCCAGTAATGACATCTTCTATAACAGAAATATTAATATAAGAGGTTATGTCTTTATAAGTAATAATAACTTTTGTATCTTCTGTGAGAACTTCAGGATAAGACAAGGTATATTCACTTGGTAAAAGTTCTTTCATTTCACCACTTTGATAATAAGCATAAACAATAAGTCCTGTAGGATCAAATTTTTCACCTTGATAATATTTTGTTTTCATACTTGCTATGTTAGGAGTTATTTTATACACGTTTCCATCATTAACAATAACATTACATGAAGCAGTGATTCCACTATTTAATTCTTTTACTGTAATTGTTACTTCACCATAATTATTATAAGCAGTTATTTTTCCTTTAGAATTAACAGTTGCAATTTTTGGATTAGAAGAAGTCCACTCTAAAGAAAAACCTTTTGCGTTTTCTGGATAAACATTATATTTCAGTTGTTTAGTTCCGCCTATAAAAACTTCGACAGTAGATTCTTCAAAAACAATACTTTCGACAGGAACAACTTTTTCACCACAAGCAACAAGACCGAAAATTGAAAGCGACATCATTATGCATAAAACAAAACTTGTCCAAATTTTTTTCATAAGATTTTCTCCTTATATCCTTTTTTTAGATGAAATTTATAGCAAAAAGTAACGACAAAAAATAAATTTTATTTATATGTAAAAATATTATAACTATAATTATTTTATAGCATATTTTAGTTTTTAATCAAAGTAAAAAAGTTAATTTATATAACTATTGTATAAAAAGATTAATTCAAAGAATATAATTATACAAAAATAGGATAAACCATTTTCTTTTTTAATGTTTATATTTTATCTGATTTTTTAGTTTGCCTAAATGATTTTGATAATTGCTAATATCATTAGTGTCAAACCACTTATCCACGAAAGATTGAATGAACATTTTTTTGCTATTTTTTTTCCTATGTATTCGCCTAGACAAGAGAAAATTAAGCAAATTAAAAAAGAGAACAGTAAAACTATCAAAGAAAAGTTTTTTCCAAGACCGATGCCGATTCCTACACCAAAACTATCTATAGATAATATAAAACCTATTATGATTGCTTCTTTGATAGATAAGATTTTATCTTTATTGATATCGGCTTTTGTAGCATCGAAAGCGATGTTTAAAAATAGTTTAAAGTTGAATATTTTTATTGTAAGTATGTCGTTTTCTGATGCTTTTTTATTTAACCAAATTTTTATTATTTCACTAAAGAATTTTACCATTCCAACAATCATTAACAGTGAAAAAGAAAAATATTTTGAAAAAGTTTCATTTAAGACATTAGAAAAAAGATATCCTAATAGAATTCCACTTGCAAGAACCAATGTATTTAGGATTATCATTAAAAGAATTATTTTAAATGAGACTTTTATATTAGCAGTTCCGTATCCAAGAAAAGCAATGAAAGAATCAAAAGATAGTGCTATTGAAAAAATTAAAGATTCTAAAACCAAGTTTGTCATAAAATTTCTTCCATAATCAGTCTATTAAAATTTCGATAATTTTGTTAAGAATATAGCAATGTTTGAAACAAAAAAATTAAAAAATTTTAAAATTTTATTTTTTTATATACTTTAAAATTTGTTATAATGACTATGTTTTTTTTAGGAGGTTTTATGATAAAAAATAGATTAACTCAACTTATTTATAGAATTATTTATTGTGTTATATTAAGTTTTGGAGTTTTATTTTCATTAGGGATATGGACTGACAAAAGTTTTAACACAGATTTCTATGCATATTATACAAATTTATCTAATTATTTGTGTCTAGGAGTTATGATAGCAGTTACAGTTAATACTGTTAGACAACTTAGAAATAATCAAAATCATGGAACAACAGACTATCTTGAAAACACAAAGTTTATGTGTAGTATATTAATTTTAGTTACATTTCTTGTTTATAATATTTTACTTGCAAAAGACAATTCTGCATTTGAATATTTTACCAGTTTAAGTAATTTGACTTTGCATTTAGTTGGACCAATTCTTTTTATTTTAGATCATATTTTGTTTGATTCTAGATGTTCTGTTAAATGGTATATGCCTCTTGTTAGTTTTGTTCCACCTCTTGGATACGTAGGCTTTGTTTTTATTAGAGCAGCAATAATTGGAAACAATCCTGATATAATGAAATATCCTTATTTCTTTTTAAATCCTGAAGAAGTTGGTATTGGTGGGGTTTTTATGTGGATATTCATTTTACTTGCAGTTTTTGCAATTTTAGGTTATATTCTATGGCTTCTGAATCATCTTATCAAAGAAAATGGGAAACTCAAAATTTATCCTAAAAATGATTATTCTTTAAAAAATAAAACAAATCAACTAGAAATAGACGTAAAATAAAAACAAAAAACATGAAAAATTATTAAAATTTTCATGTTTTTTTATTAAATATAAATAAATTAATTATTATTTTTTAAATTTTCGTTTAATTTTTGAATTTTTTTAAGTTTAATTTTTAAATTAATTTTATTTATAAGAATTGGTATTAATGTAAATATATATCCAGCGAGAAGAAATCCTAATATGTAGCAAAGTAAAAATACAATATAGTGTGCTTTGTCATAAATAATGCTTAATATTGGCATTGTGCAAGGGTAAAAAGGACTTATATAAAACATATTGAAAGTTTCTCCTGTTTCTAAACCACCAGCCCATTTCCATATTAAATTCATAAGCATTGCTAGAAGTAAAACAACTAAAAATACACCACACGATTTTAAAAATGTCTTTTGTTTGAACTCTATTGAATGTGTTGCCCATAACAACACTCCAATTACTACCATTGACCCATGCCAAAGCATTGTATGAATGTTTATAAAAATAGTTGAAGAGAAAACATCTCCTGGGTAAAACATGACAACTAAACCAGCAAATAGGGCAAATGTGCCTAAATATGAGTATAGGCAGTCTCTAAATAAATTCTTTTTGCATAATCCTGCAATAAGCATTATATACATAGGAGTTGAACAGAATTGAAAAGGAAAAGCATACCATTGATAGTCCCATGTTACTGTTTGAGTTATTTCGTCATAATTGAAACTATAGATTAGTTGTTTGATTATCTCAAATACAATAAGAATTATACTCATTGTAAGTATTGTATATTTAACACCTTTTTCACTTATCTTTTTTCTAAAGACTACAACCAAAACACTTGCAGTAATCATTAATAGAAAACATAGAATATGATACCAGCCTAAAATAGAAGGTTTTGTCATAGTTGATTGAAAAGCATATAAAAATTTTTCAAAAGCATTCATAAAATTCCTCTTAAAATATATTTTACTTTAACACAAATTTTATGTCAATAATAATAAAAATAAAAAAAATAATTTTAAGTTAATAAAATAAATAATTAAATAAAAAAGACCAAAAAAATGGTCATTTTTTGATTTTAATTTAATTTTTTGTATTATTTTTATATTATTTTTGTATTATTTTAATAATTTTTTATAATTTATTCCCATAGCATTTTTCATTTTATCAAGAGTTTTTCTTGCTTCGTTTGATGCTTTTTCACTATTATCAAATAACATCTGATAAATATCGTTTATATGATTTAAACAATATTGTCTTTTTTCACGAATTGGGACAAGAATTTCTTCAACAATGTTAAATAAAAAGTTTTTAACCTTAACATCACCAAGACCACCTTTTTTATAGTGAGCCTTTAATTCATCTAAATTTTTATAATCTGGCAAATATTTTTTAAAATGAATATCTTGGCAAAAAGCATCTAAATATGCAAAAACTATATTCCCTTCAATTTGACCAGGGTCTTCAATTCTAATGTGATTTGGGTCGGTATAGGCAGACATAATCTTTTGTTTAACTGTTTTTGAATCATCACATAAATAGATTGCATTTCCAGCAGATTTTGACATTTTTAATTTGCCATCAAGTCCTGGAAGTCTACGACAAATTTTTTCTTCGGGTAGAACTACTTTTGGAAGTGTAAATACTTTTTCTTTAGGTTGATAGGTATAGTTAAATGAATTTACAATTTCTCTTGTTTGTTCAATCATTGGAAGTTGATCTTCTCCTACGGGAACAATTGTTGTTTGAAAAGCAAGTATATCGGCCGCTTGAGAAACAGGATAATTTAAAAATCCAATAGGTATTGATTTTTCAAAACCTCTTTGTTTAATCTCATCTTTAATTGTCGGATTTCTTTGAAGTCTTGATACTGTTACTAAATTCATAAAATATGAAGTTATTTCAGTAAGTTCAGGCACCATAGATTGAATAAATATATTAACTTTATTAGGGTCAATCCCTGCAGATATATAATCAATCGCCACCTGTATAATGCTGTTTTTTACCTTATCGACATTATCATGGTTGTCTGTCAATGCCTGAGTATCTGCAATCATTATATAAAATTTTTCATAGTCATTTTCATTTTGAAATTTAAGTCTGTTCTTTATAGAACCAACATAATGTCCTAGATGTAAGTTTCCAGTTGGCCTATCTCCTGTTAAAATAATATCACTCATAAAAATTTCCTTTTATAGCCAATATTATATCATTGATATAAAAATAAAGTCAAGAATAGTTTGCAATTTCCATTTTTATTTTTATGTCTAATATCATCTTAAAATTAAATGATTTAATTATTTTTATATAATTAATTTTTGTAAAAATTAAAATATTTTTTTTAATTATACAAAATTAAGATTTTTTAAATTATTTTTAATTTGTAAAGGCTAAATTATCAGTTCAATAAAGTTTTCAATCTATTCTTGTCATTTTTAAGAAAAGTTAAGTCTTTTAAGAATGTTTTTCAATATTTTTTTTATACTAAATTTGTATCATTTTGTTTGATTTTATCGTTTTAAATATATATAATATTTCTAGAATAATAATGCTTGAAAATTTATGATGCTTAAAATAAACGGTAAAAAGGAGAAACGTCATGCTTAGAAAAGCCTTTAAAAGTTTATATGTTTTTGCTTTAATGCTTTTTGCTGTAGGAGCAATTTTTTTGCTTCCAGCATTAAATTATAAAAAGTCGGCTAATGCAGATAATGGAGATATATCATTATCTTCAAATGAAGTAAATGAAATTGAAGGTTTAAATCAATCAGTTTCTTTACCAAATGGGAATTGGAGTGATGCTTTGGTTAATGTTTCAACTATGGCATTAAATTCTCAAACTTTTTACATAAATGGAAATAGTTCTTATAAGGCACTTACAAATGTTTATGTTGTAACCTCTGCAACTGATCTTGCATATCTTGCCTATGCTGTAAATAATTATGTGGAGAATGGCAAATATAACTCGGCAACGATTGCATTGACAACCAATATAGACCTTGCAGGTGCATTTTGGACTCCTATAGGAACTGATGACCATCCTTTTGCAGGCGTTTTTCTTGGTCAAGGTTTTCTTGTATCGAATATAAATACAGCAGATATTGCAATTGATAGCGATACAAATAGTGCTGTTGGTCTTTTTGGTAATATTACAGGAAGTGTTTCTGACTTAAGAATAGGTGGAGAATTTTTTGCTAACACAACAAAATCAAAAGTTGGTGCTTTGGTTGGAGAAAATAGAAGTGGAGAAATCATAAATTGCTTTGATGAAACAACCAGCAAAAAACTTTATAAAAATAATGCTTTACAAGATGCTCCGGTAATAGGAAGTAATAGTGGAAAAGTTTATAAGGGAACAACAATTTTTAACTCTACAGGAGGGGAAACTGCTTCTAGTCAAGCAATATCAGTAAATGATACTGATGTTGTTGGATTTTATGTTATTACCGATGGTGGAGTATTCAAACAAGCAAATGGTGCATGGTATGAAAATCGTGTTAGAGTTTGCAGTTCAGGTGGAAAAGTTGTAGAAGTTAAAAATCCTATTTATTTAGATGCTCAAGTAGGACAAACTAAAGGTATTGTTTTAAGAGCAGATGCAAAAGACACAGATGTATATCCTTTAAGAGAAGGATATAAATATAGCATTCCTAATGTCGCAATAGGAAAACTTAATGTTACTAGTAGTAATGGAGACGATACAAAACTTAAGATTACATTCAATTATCAATATGGACAACCAAATAGAACACATGAATTAACAGTAGCCTATGATACAACATTCCAAACAATCATTTCTAATAATAGTTACTTAAATAAAAGAAGTGGATATAATTTTTTAGGTATTTATAGTGATAGTGGTTTTGGAAGTAAACTGAATCATGAGGGAAATAATTATAAATTGGCTTATCCAAGCAGTGGACAAGTTATATACCCAAATTTCAGTGCAGCAGGCAATTTGAAATATAATATTTATATTGCTATAGCAAATGGAGATAAGTCTAATACTCAATCAGGATATGATTATATCACGAATGCTATCGTTGGTGATGTTACCGTTGTAAGTGGGTTTGGTTCTGTTACAAAACCAGAAGATACAGATAAAAGTCATTATAATGCAACTACTAATAATGATTCAAATCAAGGCAAAGTTTCTATAACACTTGCAAATGGATATCAAATTGCAAATGTAAATGGAACAGGTGGTTCAAGAGATAGTGATTATGTTTTTAATAACAAAAGTGGTGTTTATGTAGATTTTAAAAATGCTACAGGAACAGGAACAGCATATACAACAAATAATACAAACAACGATTCTTATCTTCCTGTTTCTAGTGGGATTGAATCATCAGGGAATACATACACAATTACAATTAATAACATTGCTGGACAAAATGGTGATGTTTATATTGTTATAGAAAGAAAAACTTATGAATTAACATTTAGTCCTAAATTTGTAGATTCTCATACTACTGATAAAATAGTTGTATCAGGAGAAGGTGTTGAAGGAATGAAATTAACATATAAACTATTCCAAACCTATACCGTTACAGTAACTATTAATGATGATGAATTTGTTATTTTAGATGCAAAGGAATCAGTAGATAAAATTGGCAATTATATAAAGAGTGAATCAACAGGTGATGCTATTTTAGATAAATATTATAAAAGTTATATTTATACAATATATGTTGAAAGTGCAAATGCTGCAAGCGATTGCACGCTTGTATTTAGAGTAGGATATATTCAAAGTAGAGTAAATATTGAATTACATGATGAAAATAATCAAAAAATTGACACAACTAAACCAGAAGGAAAAGAACTTGGTGTTTCTGTAAACTCACGTGATTTAGGATTTATCGGTAATGGAGAAGGTAATTTTCCTTTCCATAAAGATGGTAAAGGCGATTTCGTTGTTTCTAAAAATAATGGTTATTACACGGCTGATAATTTAACTATTGATGGAAATTTAATAGGAACCACTTTCGGAATTAATACTGATGATAAAGAAAATCAATCAAGCATAATTATGGATAATTTAATTACTAAAATTTATGATAGTGAAGATCCAAGTTCAATTATTAAAATTATAGTTAAATATAAGAGACAGCAATATTCTATCAATACCGAAGTTAAAGTCAAAAATCCTAGTGAAACTGATTATACTATATTAAATGGTCATAATGATTTATATAATATCACTATTGATGGAACTAGTGAGGAATCAAAAAATGATCTTAATAATGGTGTAGTATATAATGTTGTTATTCAATTAACTGAAAGAGGAAAAGCAATTCTTTATGATCCTTTAGGTTCACTGGGAGTAGAAGTTACTTCAGGAAGTGATACTGATGGTTTTGTTTCAAGCAAAGTTGAAACTGATGCATCATCAAATCCTGATATAGGAAAATGGGCTTTTAAAGTTACTCTTGGGACTTATAATACTAAACTTACTTTGCACTTTACTTATAAATCTGTAAATTTACAAATCAATCAATTGTATGTTGATGATAATGAAGATGGTCTTGATGGGACACTTATAGATTTTGCACCTGTTGCATCAACTACATTTACATTTGCTTATACAAATGGAAATATTTCTTTAAATGGAAGTCTTTCAAATATCCAAATAGATTCTCAATATTATTTGTTAGATTGGTATTTAAAAAATGGTGAATATGCAGGAAAGGTTGGGGCAACAAATTTTGTTACTGGTCTTACTGAAGGGAAAGTTTTAAATGATATTATTTCTAATAGTCAGAGTGCTGTAAATGATCCTTCAATTACTTATACTAATGTTGCTGCTTTAGTTGTTAAAAGAACAGTTAAAGTTATATTAAATTCTAATGATGCTGGTCAAGGACAAATTTATTATAATAGTGCATTTTGGGCAGAGCGACAAACACATGTTATTTCTAATGGTTTAACACATGCAACTACCCTGCCTATTGATAGTGGAATATTTAAAAATTTAGGTTATACTTTTGTTGATTGGACTGTAAATTGGGGGAGTGGAGCAACTTCTTCAAATGTAAAAGATAATTTTGTAATTCAAGATGCAAACTGGGATAGTTTATTTGGTGGCGAATCAGTTCACTCTTGGACAGGGTTTGCAACTAGTGATATAGGCAGTGCAACTTCAAAAACTTCTGAAGTTACTTTAACTGCTAATTGGCAAATTATAACCTATACAATGGTTATTGATGGAAATAAGACAGTAACGTTCAATATTGGTCATGAACTTACTATGACTGTTGATGAAGATGCAAAGAATGGAATTGCTGATTATCTTATTAATGGTCAAAAAGTATCTGGTTTAGGACAAACAGGATATGTTGCCGTTTCTGCAACAATTTCTGCTATTGGTGGAAGTGGAATTGTAACAATTACAGAAGATGCTGGTTTTATATTCAAATCAACAGCGATTACTATAGATGATTTTAAGAAAATTTTGACAGAAGAATATTATTTCAAAGCAAATAGTCAAAGTAATCCTATTAATGTAACTACTAATAGAGAAGCAGCAGACTATAAGATTTATATAGATGGTTCTTCTTCAAATTATTATTCTGTTTCTTGGAATGGCGATAATAATGAATTTGGTGGTTTAGATAATACTGGTGTATATATTAATGTTACTTTTGATTCAAAACCTGAAAATATTCAAAAAGCGATAGATAATGCAAACCTTGTTATTACAAGAGAAGGATATAGCATTGTCTCAACATCTTGGAAGAGAACTACAGGGAATTTGATTGATGTAAATAATAACTTTACTATTGCATCAGATATTCATGTTGTTCCTGTATGGAATAAGACAAGCAACACAACAAAATCAAATCAAGATTGGGCAAGTGATGTTGGAACAAATAAAGTATTCTATCTTTATAATGAACATGATGTCATAAATGGAAAGATGACTGGTTCTAATATTGGCGATAAAAGCCAACCTGAAATTGACTATATTTTAACAAATGGTGAAAAAATAACTGGATTTGGTTATGAGATTACATTTACTCCTAAAGATGGTGGAAATGTAGAAACATCTACAATTAATTCATTAAATCTTAATATTTCAAATTTCTTAAAGGCTGGAACATATCAAGTTATATTCTTTATAAATGTTTCTGATACTTTAAGTGAATCAATTTCTTATACTGAAAAAAGTGGTGTTCTTACCTTTACAATGGAAAAGAATGAAATTGTATTCTATGGCAACGATGTTCACTCTTACTATACTGGAACTACAGAATTTGTAGTTGTTAATGAAGGTGAAGGTGGAGTTAACAATGAATATGGTTCATTCCTTTATAGATATGATTGGAATGGAACAGACCTTTCAGTTTCTGCCGATAAAATAGAGATTGGCGAAGTTGAAAATTATTTCCAAACAATGTCAATTTTTGAGTCAAGTGGAAATTATAATGCTGGTGGAAATAAATCATTAAAACTTTATTTGAATATAGGTGCACTTGGAAACAAATATGGCACAATTTATAGTGATTTATTTAGCAATGTTACAAAAGATGGAAACAACTACTATACATTTATGAATACTGATTCTGATAGTTTTGTTACTATTGAAAAGGCTAAATTTACAATAACATTTACATCAGGTTCTGCTTATTATTTTGATGGTGTAACAACAATTGTTTATACAAATACAAGTAAAATACAGTTCAATTCTGGTGCTTCTACATTTACTTATGGATATGATAATATAACATTGAAACCTAATGCACAACCTGGGATTTATAAGGGTGCAGAAGATCATGCAACTGATAGTGCAAATTTTGATATAAATGGTCTATATATTGAAGGTCATGAAAGTGATTTAGATAGCAATTTTGAATGGAATATAAACAAAAACTCAAGTTTTGAATTATTAGATTCAAAAAATGCCATTCAATATAATTATAGTCCTAAATATTTAACTGCCGTTTCTGGCAAGTTGGTTGAAGGGCTTGCAGATAATTATAAACAAATCTATGAAACATTATCTATTGTAGATGTTATGGTTAATGGTTCTGCTGTAACAATCCCTAACACTAATCAATATAGTTATAGTGTTGATAATAAAGTTCTATTTAGTTTTGTAAACAACAATACAAATAGTTTAAAAATTTATATTAATAATGAACTTCTTTCTTCAGGAACAAAACTATCTTTTGGGGTTGAAGTAAATTTGTCGACTGACAGAAGCAAAACGTTATCTATCCTTTCATGGGGAACTAGTTTAAACTCTGCTGATTACGAATCGCTTCTTGATTCTGCATTTACTGGGGCTAATCCATATATAGTTACGGTTGCGGCAAATTCAGAAAATAAAACAACTTATGCTGTTATGACAGATGTTGTTAAATTAAATCTCGATTATAATGGTGGAAAGAAAGACGGAAAAACAAGTGAAGTAATCTATCTTTCTGCTATGAATGGTAATTTGGATATTACAAATCCAACTCATGATTACCAAGGTTTATCATTCAATAATTATAGTAATCCAAAGACAAGCAATATTACTGTTACTGCTAGTGATGGCAAAAATGTTATAAAGGTTGTCAAAGGTGGTGGTGCTGAAACTTTGAAGGCTAGTTGGAATTTTGATAAGATAGTTGCTTCTCAAACTCAAACAGCATTAACCAAGAAAGCAAGTGTCGGAGGCTTTAGTTTAGGACTTAATGAATGGACAAATATTACTTATCCTGATAAAACTACAAACAAAACTTATACACTTACTCATGACAGCATTAACTTTAATTTTAACAGCAATGACAACTCGTTCTTAATTGTTAATGCTAATGGTCTTGCTGAAGTCTCTATGAGTGGAGATTATGTTCTTAATGTTTCTGTAACTTATAACGATGGTGTTCAAGAGCCTCAAACTAGAACTCTAACCTATACATTAGATTTAACTATTGAAATTAATACAATAGGTATTTCTAAAGATGATAGTCATTTGACATTCAATAATTCAAATCAAGAAGGAAATGTTTCTGTTGATGTTTATTTGAATGGCACTAAAAATGAAACAATACTTTTAAGTGCTTTACCTATTAAAGACAATTCTGGGTCAGGCAAAGGTTTTTATGTAACAACAAGTTCTACAAAAGGCTATACTCAAATCAATCAAGCAGACACATATACTGTTACTGCTGTAATTGATAGTTCACTTACTGGTGTTTATACACTTGAAAGTGGAAAGGAAAGTATTACAGTTGTCGTTGATCAATTTATAATTAATTTGAAAGATTATCAAGACCAAATTAATCTTTCAAAAGTATTTGGAACAAATGATCCTTCTCCTATTAGTGCAACTTTAACTATTAAAGAAAATGCAAATGATAGTGTTAAGGTTGAGTTTACCAGAGATTTAGGAAGTGGTAGTGAAGCAATAGGACAACATTTGCTTACATTTAGCAAGATTTCTTCTGCAGATGATGAAGCAAATTATGATGTAAATACAGAAGGTTTTGAAGAATATTTTGAAATTACTGTTCCAGAGACAAAACTTCAAGTAAATCTTGGTGGAAAACTTATTTATACATACAATGGATACGTTCTTAATAATTTAACTGTTGAATTTAACGGAACAAATTATACATTAAAGGGCACTGCTGGCGAAGAAGAAATAGAGATTAAGTTTGACATGTATTATATGGCAGGAACTTCAAGAGTTGAAATCCCAGCCGATCAAAAAGAAGTTTATGCTGGTTATGTTACATTTGCAAGTGCCAATGCAAACAAAAAAGCAGGAACTTATGATTTCAATGTTAGTCTTTCTACAACTGCTGAAGGTGGATGGAGTGGAGTAGAAATTGTAAACAAAGATAATGCAAAAATAGTTGTTGAAAAGAGAACTATTACTGTAACTGGTGCAACAAAAACTTTTGACCAAACTAGCGAATTTGTTTATAACAATACATCTACTGCATCAAATACTGCAACTTTAACAATAGACAATATTGTTACTGTTGGGGACATCACAGACCAAATTCAAGTTTCAGGAAAGTTTGCATCTGAACTTGCTGGTCAGCAAAAAATAACTAATATCACTCTAGATGGTGTTGGTGAATATGAAAATTATGTTCTTGAAATGACTGAAGGGCTTGAAATTCTTGTAAATCCTTCAACTGAAACTATTGATGTTACATCTTCTGTAAATAGTTTGCAGTATGGTCAAATTACAAGTCAAACAAGCATATCAAATTTACTTACACTTGTTCCTATTAGTTATAACGGTGGACAAATAAATAATATTTATATTACTGCTGAAGGTTATGAAATAACTAACAAGGTATTCTCAAACGGAACATATCTTAATGTTAATACATGGACTTTTGTTTATACTATGACTTCTACAAATTATACTTTTGGAGAAGAAGTAGGTAGCGTCGGACAAAAGTATACAAAAACATATAGTCTTTCAATTACAATTAATCCAATCGCAATTACAATAAATAATGCACAAGGAAAAACAATCACAAAACAATATGATGGATATGCAAATGTTCTTGATAGTTTTGTTAAACAAAATGTAAATGCTAGCGAAGGATATTATACTTCAAGCGGAATTTTACCTGGGGATATTATCACAGTAGATAGTGCTGTTTATGAAAATGAAAAGATTGGTAATGCAAAAGTTATTACTGCAACTTTAAGTGGTGATAACAATAACTATACAATTACACAAAATATTGTTGGTAATATTACAAACGTTGCACTTATTTTCAACAAAAATCTTGAAACAATTTCTTGGGTTGATGATGGAATCGATGAATTTGGAAATGCTGATGCATTAAATATTACTTACACAGGAGATTTAGATGCTGTCATTAATACAATTTTAAGTGTTCCATCAAGAGCAACTAGAGTTGGTTATACTCAAACAGGTTGGACTTATAATGATGTTAATATGTCTTCAGTAGATTTTGATAAAGAAGCATTCCTTCAAGATGCTGTTGACAACAAATTAACAGGTATTACTATTGATGCCGTTTGGGAAATTAATCAATATACTGTTCAAATTGATCAGGGAGATAATACTGTTGTAAGTCATGATAGTGTATCGTTCCCTAAAACTGTAAATTATTGGGATACAATCTCTGATATAAAAGTTAATGCAAATGAAGGATATACTTTTGAAAATGTTACATTAAATCAAAACAATGCAACACTTTCAATGACAGGTCAAACAACAAATAAAGGAACATTTACTTTAACTCATATTACTGGAGATTTGACTGCAACTATTGTTAGTGAAGAAATTACTGTTAGAATTATCATAGATTACAACAATCCAGAAAGTTTCATAGTTGATACAGATAGTGCTGGTTGGACTGGTGGTGTTAAAGATAGAATTCTTAAATATTCAGAACTCTCATCTCAAGATTTGCCTGTTTTATATGTTACAACTGAAAACACTTATGACTTTGATAGATGGACAAATACATCAGGTTCAACAAGTCTTGGCTCAAATATTTGGGAAAGAATAAAAAATGCTGGATTTGATTTTGATTTTACTCAAGACAATCTTGACGGATATACATTTAAAGCAAATTGGACTGAAGCAGAACTCTCAATTACTTTGAATGTTGGAAATAATGCCCAAGTGTCATTATATATGGATAGCACTAGTGGAACTAAATTAACTGCTGGTTCTGATGGAACATATAAAATTCACTATAATGATACAGTGGCTGTTGTCGTAAACAGTGATGATTGGTATAAATGGACAAATACGACTATTCAAGGAAATGTTGTTTCAATTACAGGTGATATTACTTCAAATAATCAAGCAACAGGAAAAACCGATGGACAATTCGTTCTTAATACTATTCATTCATCTTTGACTTTAACTATTGCTATTGACGGTATTGATATTACATTTACAACTTCTTACACAAAACCTGCTGGTGCAGATATTATTGAAGGCAGTGGAGATATAACAGGTGTATACGATGCCGACCAAGGAGATATAACTCTTGGAAATGTTATTGCTTATTATAATCCAGAGGCAGGAACTTATCTTCAAGACTATTGGATAAATGGAGATAATAAGTTTACTAAAGATAGTGTTGTTAAAGACCTTATCACTTCTATTTATGGAAGCATTCCAACAGAAGATATTTCTCTTGAACTTATTGCACATTTTGTAGGTCAAGAATATACAATTACTTTTGATAAAGGGACTCCTAAAGTTGGGGCTGATGGTAAGCCAGTAGAGGCTGAATTTGTTGGCGATGACGCAGGAAAAGACCCTGTTACAAGAACTTGGATTTACGGAGATATTATTTCAAATATGCCAGTTGTTGAAGCACAAGGTCAGAATTATTCTTGGGTAAACAACAGTGGTGAAAGTTATGCTGATGGAAGTCAATTTATTACTGAAAATCCAAGCAGTTCTTTAGTAATGACTTTAACTGCAAACTGGACAGAAATTCATTATAATGTTCAAATTTCATTTGCAGGCAAAACTGATAAAATAACTAAAGTAACAGTTGATGATCGTGAATATCAAGAAAATACAAATGCTTCTGCATTGTTTAACACTAATAAATCATTTGTTTTCACTCTTGAAACTGGATATGAAATTGATGCTGCAAATACAAAAATATTGACAGACGATCATATTGCTGATTATGAAGATGCAGTTTTAAGTGTTCGAGGAAATACTGTAACAATTAGAGGAATTCAAGGAAATATAACTGCACAAGTTTCTATTAAAGCAAAAGATTATACAATAACTATTCAAAAAGAAACTCCTGAAAATATTTCTAAAACATCTTTTGATGTTTCTTATGACCAAGATATGACAGGATTCTTCTCGGGAACAACTTTTGCTCGTGATGGCTATTTGATAAATTCGTTAAAATCAGGTGCAAGTGATTTCGCTGTTTCTGCTGATGGTGGAAAAAACTGGACATTCAATGCTCCATTTGTTGAAGATGGTGTTTATAAAAACGATGGCGACCTTGTTTTAAAAGCATATTGGTCATCTCAAAATAATTATGTTGTTGCACAAACAGAACCAGTTGTTGGTCTTTATTTCAATGGTTCTAGTCAAAAAATTGCAAACAGCACTTTATCTACAACAAAAGGTGGCGAAACTGTTGCAATAGGTAATACTCTTGCAAATGGTGATAAGGTTGTTGATATTTACTATATGCTTGATGGCAAGAGATATGAAATAGAAGCAGATAATTCACTTCTTTATAGAAATGTTTTGGCAGATAAAGACGTTTACATTGTTGTTGCTTTACATGATACTCTTGTTGATGGGACAAATTCAATTACTTATACTATTCAATCTCAAGTAAAGAAAGTTACACTTTCTCCAAGTGATATAACATTTAAAGATACTTCTCTTAAGACATATTATAGTGGAACTGAAAACTTCAATGTAACTGAAGACTTTAGTCAAGGAACTTGGCATTATGTAGATGATACTCAAATTACAGAACTTACATTTGCTAAAGTTGTTATAGTTGATGAAACTGGTTTATATAACGTTGGTGATAGTTACACTGTAAAATATTACTTTAATGCAACAGGTGAGTTTGACATTGCAAATTATACAGGTCTTTCAAAAGAAGGTTCTTATTATGTTTATACTACAGATGAAGTTACTGCAACTATTGTAGCAACTCCAATTACTATTACAGTTTCAGGAATGGCTTTTGAAAATGGTGCAAATCAGGAAGTTATTTCTTACAATATTGCAAAACCTGACTTTGTTTCAGGCTTTGATGTAGAAATTACATATATTGAAACAAATGGAATAATTGCAGGCGATTATAAAACTACAGAACAATTTAACATCACAGGAACTGTTAAAAATGGAGCAGACGACAAAACTTCAAACTTTGTTTGGGTTATTGCAGGTTCTTACACTATTGTTTCTTCAGATGAGGCTTACAAGGTAGGAACTGATGTTAAATATTTTGATACAAAATCTATTGCTGATAAAGATGATATTAATGTTTCTTTAATTAAATATAGTTATAATGGAACTACAGCAGAAATAAGTCAAGATAGAAACTTCTTTAACCTTGTTGCAGATGACAAACTTATATTCTCTGTTTCATCTAATGGAACAAATGCTCCTTTAATTCAGGTTGCAAATGGAGAAACTATTACATTTACATTTGAAATTGATGGAACTATGGCTGTTCTTACATGGACAGAAAATCTTCAAGTTGATTCTCTTATTTCAACGTTAAATCTTCTTGATAAGGAAGGAAGTCGTGAATATACTCAAGAATTTAGTAATGAAGCAACTATAAATGCTGTTCTTACTGATTACAAAGCAGTTTTGTTAAGTCTTGGCGATAAAGGTGGAAACCAAGGATATATTTATGTTCAATTAAATGGTGCTACTGCCGAGGCTGTTGTTAGCGAAGAATGGACTGGATTTGAATTCGCAAGATGGGATACTGTAGGTAGTGGTGTTAGTGCTGAAGGAAATATTATTTCAGCAGGTGCAGATGCTAAAATTACAACAACAACAATTACTGCAATTTGGAGATTAGTTGCACCAACAGGTGATTCGGTTGATGAAATCTTAAGAGATGCAAAAGCATCTTATGACGGAATGATTGACCCTATAAATCTTTCACATTTACTTACAAATGGTATTACAAATAAGAATGAAGATGCAATTACTTATTCTTATAGTTGGCAAAAAGGCGATGAAGTTTTACATACTTCAGAAGATGGATTTACAGTTCTTGCAAACACTAATTCTAATGGAACATACAAACTTGTTATTACTGCAAGTCGTTCTGGTTATAATTCTAAATCTGCTGAATTTGAATTTACTCTTACGATAAATAAACTTACTATTACAAACGTTACTTTAAGTTCTGCAACATTTACTTATGCAAATAAGGATTTTGTTCCTGATATAACAGTATCATTTGAAGGGGATAAATTAGGATTTGATAATGTAAATCTTGCACTTATGCTTAATCATAAAGATAATTTACCTTATTATTTCACATTGGCAGGATTATCTACAACTGAAATTAAAAATGCAGGAGAATATACTCTTACATTAAATCTTGAGCCAACAATATTTAATGATTATGCTTTTACTCCTTCAGTTACAGTAAATCGTGCTGATTTAGTTATTTCTCAAACAGATGTTGCAACTGAAAAAATGGATAGCAAATTGTTTGGAGAAAATGACCCATCATTTAGTTTTAAAAGAACTATGTTTGAAGATGGAAATCCTGAAGAAATTACAATTTTCTTGGGTAGAGTTGCTGGAGAAGGTGTAGGAACTTACAACTTTAATACAGTTTCATCTTCTAGTGATGAAAACTTTAATGTAACTCTTAATGCTGATGGTGTAATATTTACAATTAAGCCATCTAACTTTGCACTTAATATAAAAATAAATAATATTATTTCAATGGTTTATAATGGTGGAATTCCAACTTTTGTAACAGAGTATTCTGAAGAACAAGGGGCATGGATTATAAAAGTTGAAAATACATCTTCAACAATTACATTATCTTACACAGCAGATGATGGAGAAAGATATCTTTCTGGAGAACTTTATAAACTTGCACTTAAAAACATTTCATTTGCGATGTCAAAAGCAATAGACGTTTCAAGTTATTTTGGAGAAAGTTTTAAAGTTACAGCAGGTGAAGGTGCAAACTTTACTACATTTAATGTTACTGGTGAGTTTGATATAACTCAAAGACCTTTAACAATAGTAAAAGTGGAAAAAGTATTCGATAGAAATAATTTAATTAATGATCAAACTATTGTTAGATTTAGCAATTTGATTCAAAATGATAAAATTATTCTTACAGGTAACTTTGCTCAAACTGTTGTTGGAGATCAAATCGCTCTTCAAAATCTTGCTTTATCTGGTGCTGATGCAAATAATTATTCTATAGTAAACCATGATTTCAAAGGTGTAATTACACCTAAAGCAGTTACAAATGTAGTAGTTGGTGTTATAGAAAGTAATCATACTTATGGAAATTTAAGTCAAAGCACATTGCTTCAAGCATTTATTGATAATGTTCAAGGAGTTACTCTCTCAATAGATGGTGAAACTAATGATCTTACTAATGGCTTTGCAACAGTTTCTGGTTGGACTGTTGAAGAACAATATTTATCAACATCTAAAAACCTTAAGGTTGGCAGAGATATTGTTAAAATTATAATATCTTCAGATAACTTTACAGGTCTTGCTGAAAATGGATATGAAGTTACACTTGTAATTCAACAATTAGAAATAGATTTATCAACAGTTGCAATTGTTAAAAATTATGATGAGACAACTGATATGCCAAAAGATCTTAACACAAATATTAACAATTATATCTTAACTGGTGATATCGTTCAGATTGATAAAGATGCAAGTAAGTATGCTGATAGTGGAGTAGGAACTAACATTAAAGTTACTTTGGTTTTAACAGGGCAAGATAGTGCAAACTATAAAGTAAAAGATAATGTAACAGGTATAATTAATGAATATTCTATTACATTTATTGTTAATGCTACGACTGAACATAATGATCTTGTAAGTGATGGGGCATTTGTTGAAGATGGTGAAACTCCTGTTGTGAAAGAAACATCTTTCTCATTCAAATATCCTGCAACGATGACAGGGGAAGAAATCATTAAAGCAATGAAATATCCTTCAAGAAAAGGATATACTCCTGTAGGTTGGAAATATCTTCAAGGAGAAGAATATATTTCAATTACTGCAGAAAATGTTATAGATTTATTAAAACAAATCGCAAATGATGAAACAAATATTGATTCTCAAATTAGTGTTTATACTGTTTGGGAAATAGATAGATATTCTATTAATGTTTCTGGTAACAATATGGCAAAATTTGAGGTTACAGGTGAAAATGTTACTGGAAATGCAGAAACTGGTTATTCTGTTCGATACTTCTCGGATATTGCAATTTCTGTTGAAGGAAATAGAGGATATAAAGTTCGAGCATACAATATTGCTCAAGGTGATAACAAAGGAAATGACCTTTCTGATGTTGGAAACAATACAGGAACTGCAACTATCAACAAAGTTGGTTCTAATGTAAACTTTATTGTTACTTTTGACGAAATAGAAATCACTATAAATATTGATGTTAATATCCCTGAATATACTGAAAGAACAGATAAAGAGAACTTAACTTTAACTTATAAATATTCAGAACTTGCTTCTCTCACAAAAGAAAATCTTCCATCTCTTACTGTAACCAATGGAACTTATTATTTAAGTGGATATAATTATAATGATGATATCGCAATCAATGATGAGACTTTGAAACAAATTATTGATACAATCTTCCCTGTTCTTTCTAGTGATGAAGAAACAACATTCAAAGCAGTATGGACAGGAGAAAATTATACAGTAACATTTGATTCACAAGGTGGCGACCTTAGTGGAACAAATCCTATCAATGTAGTTTATGGAAGTGCATTTACTGAAAAATTCCCTGTTGCTTATATCCCTGGAAAGAGTAATATTTGGGTTGCTCCAGATGGATTAAGTTATGTTGATGGGGATATATTCCATTCAATCGGAACAGTAAATACTGATGGTGGATATAAGATTACACTTACTGCAGAATGGCATAACAATCCTTATGATTTGACTCTTGAATTTAATGATAAACTTTCTATTATTACATCAGATGGCGATGCAGTAAATACTGGAGATGTATTTGAAATAATTTATGAAGAAGAATCTCTCACGATTATAGTTAATCCAAATCAAGGTTATATCTTTGATGTTGTAAATAAAGACACTTTCAAGGGTGATGTTGAAATTGATGGAAATAAAGTTACTATTTCAAATCTTACTGAAGATGGCACTTTAACTTTGACATCTCTTCCAGATGATAATACATTATCTATTTCAATAAATTATATTGATGGTTATACCGTAAAAGTTGATGGTGTTCCTTATGAAGATGAAGATTTGTCAAGAATTATAGCAAAAACAGAAAGTGAAGTTGAAATCACATTTAATGCTAAAAAAGGTTATGAATTTGATGATACATCTGCTTATTTAACAGGAAATGGTAATATAGAATTTTCAATTTCTGAAAATAAGAAGACATTAACTGTAACTTGGAAGAATTATGTTGATGATGCTACACTTACTGTTACAGGAGTTCCTTCTGATAATATCGTTACTATCCCTGACATAAGTTCAATGTTTGACTCACTTACTTTAAATGGTCAAAGCATTAACACAAAGGGTGATACATTTACTATAAAAACAGCACAAACTCTCACTATAATTGGAAGACTTTGTTATGGTTATGAAAATGCAGTTATGACATCAACTTTACCTGAAGGAAGTATTATAAGCCAAATCAATAATTGGGTAAATGCTGATAAAGCATTCAGTTTCTCAGGTATTATCGAAAATATTGACGAGAATTTTGAAATAGCATTTACTGTTGATGAGCGAACTTATAACTTTGTTGTTATGGTAACTGAAGGTCAAGAAGAATTCGGAAGTATTGTTTCAGAAGCGAATGTAACTGCTAAATTTAATGGTCAAATAACGCTAGAAGAAAATACTCTTAGAGATGATTATATTTTTGCAGGTTGGTCTATAGCAGATACTATTCTTTCTGTTGATAGCAAGTTTACATTAAATATTGATAGTTCAATTAAAGACTTATTAGAATCTTTTGAACATGATACAGAAATTTACATTTATGCAACATATAAAGAAAAAATCTTCACTGTTTCATTCAAAGCAGGGAATAGAGGTGAATATACATTCTCTCAAGACGGGTCAGAAGAAACTAGGGTATATGGAACTAATACTATTGTAAGAAATCTTAATCTTGGAAGTGATATCATTATTAAACTCAAAGCCGATGAAGGCTATGAATTTGATAAATTGTTGATAGATGAAGATGAAGCGACTGAAGAACAATATACTTATAATGAAGATGAACAAACCATTACAATTCCTGTTCCTGTAAATGATCCTATGACATTAATCGAGGTTACATTTAAGGCAAGTGAAGCGTATGTTTCAGTTCAAGCCGGTATTCAAATTAACTATGATGTAAACTTAGGTTCAAATGAAGGTGGAAATGTATACATTGCAAATGCTCAAGGAGAGATTTTTGAAGAAGACAGTGGTCTTTATCTTGACAATGGTGGAACTCTCATTGTAGGTGCTGATTACAAATTAAAATCATATACTGACGAAACAATCTATTTTGTTGCTATTCCTAAGAGTGGTTTTACTGCTTCGATGAAATGTTTAAACAACCAAGTTGTTATGAATGAATACGATATTGGTGGTGTTCATGTATATTCATTTAGTGGTGTTAAAGATGGAATGCAAGTTCAAGCAATCTTTACTGCTAAAGAAAATGATGTGCAAATTAAATATGTTGTTGAGGGTTCAACTGAAACTGTAATGGGTGGAAGAATTGTTGTTGATACATCTTCAGCATTTGTATCTGCAAGCAGTAACAGCACACAAGATGTGTCTGTTGGAATTATTACAGGTGCAGATCTTATCTTTACAGCAAATTCAGGTATTGCATATAACCTTGTTACTAATGAAGATGGCACATTAAAATATGATATTGAGTATTTAGGTGAAGATATCTTTGAAGGAATTATAACATCAGGATTAGTGCAAGAAAGTGATATTATAATGACTGGATATTCAAATACTGCAAACTTTAATATTACAAATGTAAATACAAGTGCAATCATATATCTATATGTTCAACCAAAGACATATAACTTGAAATTCTATGTTAATGAAACTCAATCTGTTGTTCTTGAAGATGCTCTTATCTATGGCGAAGAGTTCTCAATTTCAGGCTTAACAGAAGAAGAACGTGGAATTATTTTCCAACAAAGAAGTGGCTTTACTCTTGGTGGATACTTTACTAAACAATTAGGACAAGGTAAACAATATATTGATAAAGATGGAAATATCTTAAGTGCTTGGCTTGAAGATGGTTATACATACAATGGAACTACTTATGACCCAGATGCAAACTTCAGTGTTATTGATAATACATTTACTATTTATGCCGCTTGGCTTTATAATAAATCTTCAATTACAATCAACTTTGTTCCAGAAGGTTTTGATAATAAACTTTCTGATGTTGAAATAGATGATATAATCGTAAATATCAATAATACAACATCTTGGACAAATCAGGATAATAAATGGTATGCTGAAGTAGTTTCTGGCACTTCTCTTAAAATTCAGGCTTATGAATATGAAGGATATGAATTCAAATATTGGCTTATTTCAGTTGATGGTGGTGAGCCTTCAATTAAAGCATCAACATTTGAAATGACTTTCCCTCAAGGTAATTATGTTATAGAAGCAATATATCATCCAAAATTTACAATTACTATCGAAAACTTACAAAATGGTTCAGCCATTGGAGGAACAAGTTCATTATTACAAAATGGAGCAGTTGTTACTGGAATTAGTTATGACCCAGCACAACAAGTAACTTTAGAAGCAGTTGCTCAAGAAGGTTATAAATTCTTATATTGGGAAAATACTGTAACAGGTGAGAGAATTTATGGACAATTTGATAAAGCAAGTGGCAAAACTACTTACGCATTTGAAAATTTAGTTTCAGAACCTCTTTACTTGAAAGCAGTTTTTGAAGGAAAATCTGTAACAATTAATCTTGATTATTCAGATGTTGCTTTACATCATGAATTAGTAGGGGTATATGTAAATGGTGAACTTGTAGATTATGATAATCCATTCATAGCGAAGATTGGAGATGAAATTTCTATAGAAGTAATCAAACATCTTGGTTATGGCTTTGAAATGATTGGTGGAAATTTTGTTCAATCAATTGCATCAAATGGGAATATAAGATTTACCTATACTTTAAGTGTAGAAGAACTTACTGTAGTTGATGAAGACAGTTATAAACTTGATTTGAAATTTAATTCAACTCGTGAAGAAATTAAATTTAAGTTTAATATTGTTGTCGATGATGCAATAGATGAAACTGAATTCTCAAAAGCAGGAAAACTTACATTTGTAGATGCTGAAGGTAAGGAACATGATACTGCTGGAAATAACTTATTCTCAACTCCATTTGGTAAAACTGTTTATTTGAAAGTTGAAACATTTGCAAATTATCAAATAACACGTATTATGTTACAAATAGATTTGCTTAATGATATAACTGTTTTGCTAGACAATGGTAAGATTGTAATTGATGAAAACTTTATGGAAACATATTTTGCTTATGAAGTTGAAATAACAGTTTATTTTGAACGTTTAGTTTGGATAGATGAAGAATTCCGATCAACGACATTGCAAGGTAGTGGAACTGAAAATGATCCATTCTTAATACATGATGCTCAAGATATGGCTTTTGTTGCTTATGTTGTAAATAATGGAATAGTTTTAGGGGATACAAATTATGCTGATTGTTACTATAGAGTAACATCAGATATTGATTTCTCTGGTAAGTATTGGGAGCCTATAGGGACTGAAGAACATCCATTTAATGGTGTTATGGATTTAGGAGGATATCAACTTCGCAATATTCTTCACTATAAATCATATTCAAACCCTACAACTTCTTATGGTGGACTATTCTGGTATTTAACAGAAAAGGCACAGGTAATACAAAATGATTATACCTTAATTATTGTATTATCAGTTATCGGTGGCTTAATCTTCTTGTTACTTTTAATTCTTCTTATTATATTACTTGTAAGAAGAAATAAGAAAAAGAAACTAGACGAGATTGCAAACGAATAAAAAAGATACTCTATGATTTATTCATAGAGTATTTTTTTTATTTAATAAAATAAAAAAAATAAAATATAAAATAATATAAAAATCATTTTTAATATTTTTTTACCATTTTAAATATTAAAAAATAATTATTTTTAATATTTATATTTTATTTTATTGGTTTTAATTTTAATTTTGTGTTAAAATAAATCTATCAATGGAAAAAGTTAAGAAAAAGAAAATAATTACTATATTTATTTGGACATCTTGTATTGTTTTAAGTGTTCTGCTTTTTTCATTGCTATATGTATATGTTTGGAAAGTCCCTTCATACAAAGTTTCGCTATTTAATAACATTGGTATGTCAAACATTTTACAAGGTGAGGGTGAATATAACGAGGGAGAAGAAGTAACTATTACAGCCACAAAAGTTTCTGGTTATAGTTTCATAAATTGGACATATCAAGAAAGTGTAGTTAGCGAAGATTATTCATATACCTTTATTATTTCTTCACAAAACTGTGGAGAATATGTTGCAAATTATATAAAAAGAGATTTTCTTATCAAAAAAGAAAGTAGTAATGGCTCTTTTGACGTTTCTCAAAATGCAAAAGCAGGGGAAAACATTTTAATTACAAATATTGTGGCAGATAAAGGATTTACACTTGAAAAATTATATTATTGCGAATACGGTTCTGATGAGCAAATTGAAATAGAAAACAATTCCTTTATAATGCCTGCAAATAATGTTACAATTTTTGCAGTTTTTTCACCTTTAGAATATAAAATAGATATTCAAACTTATGACAATGGTAATATTTCCATTTCGCAAAATATTGCCATATATGGACAAGAAATTCAAGTTTCTGTTGAAACAATCATAGGTTATCAGGTCGAAAGATTATATTATTTAAGTCAAGATGGTGAAACAGAAATTGAAATTATAAATAATAAATTTTATATGCCTGATTATTCAATAAAAATCTATGCAGAAATACAACTTGCAACTTATAGTATAAAATATAACTTAAATGGTGGAAATGCTGACGGCTTTGTATATTCATATAACATTTTTTCCCAATCAATAGAAGTTCCAAATCCTACAAAAGATGGTTATACTTTTTTAGGTTGGATTGGAAGCAATTTAACTATTGCAACTAGAGATTTGGTTATTGGTAGTGGAACTTGGGGTGATTTAGAGTTTTCTGCATTATGGGAGAAAAATCCTATTACTTAAGTAATTTATTGATAATATAAATTCTTAATGTTTTTATGACTTTAAATAAAATATTATAAAGACAATCTTTATATTTTAGTTTTTTCTTGACAAATTTGATTAATTAAATTATAATCATACTCAAGCAGTAATTTACTGTCCTTGTTTTTTGTGCATAACAAAAAACCATTTTGTCCAAAAGGAGGTAGTTTAGATATGAATAAGTATGAACTTCTTTATATCATTTCATCAGATGTTGCTGAAGAAAAACGTGAAGAACTTATCAAAAAGTTTTCTTCTTATGTTGAAAGCAAAAAAGGAACTGTTGATGGAATAGATAAATGGGGAATGAGAAAATTTGCTTATCCAATCAATTTTAAAAACGAAGGATTTTATGTTTTAATGAATGTTACAATGAATCCTGAAGATGTTGATGCAATGGCAAAACTCATGAACATTACAGAAGGCATTGTTCGTCAAATGTTTGTAAGAAAATAAGACGAATTAAAGGAGAAATTATAATGAATAAGGTTGTTTTAATAGGAAATTTAGCAAGAGATCCTGAAATCACTACTACAAATAGTGGGGTTTCTGTATGCAGATTCTCAATCGCAGTGCAAAGAAGATTTTCTTCTGCTGATGGTGGAAATACTGCAGATTTCTTCAATATTGTTGTTTGGAGAGGTCTTGCTGAAAATTGTCATAAGTTTTTAAAGAAAGGTTCAAAGTGTGCAATCAGTGGAAGAATACAAAATTCTTCTTATGAAGCAAGTGATGGAACAAAACGTTATACAACAGAAATTGTTGCTGATGACGTTGAGTTTTTAGGAAGTAAACCTGTTGATAGTGGAGATAATTCTTCAAAACCATCTATGCCTGCATCTGACGCTGCAGAACTTGAACCTATTGATGATGACAGTTTACCATTCTAACCTAAGTTTATAAAAATCTTTTATAGATTTTATTTTAAAAAATGTTGTCTATCATTATAGACATTAAAAGGAGTTTATCATGGCTGAAGCAGTTAAAACTGAAGAGAAGGTTGTTGTAAAGAAATTTCGTAAACCTACTTCAAAGAAAAAAGTTTGTGCTTTTTGCGTTGCAGGTGAAAAAACTATTGATTATAAAGATTTAGCAAAAATCAAGAAATATGTTACTGAAAAAGGTAAGATTATTCCAAGACGTCAAACAGGCGTATGCTCATATCACCAACGTGAACTTTGCACTGCAATTAAAAGAGCAAGAAATATGGCTTTACTTCCATATGTTGGAGATTAATGAAATTGATTTGTGTTTTTTATAAATACATTTCATACAAAATAAATTAGGAGGCAAATTATGAAAAAAGATATTCATCCAGATTATCATGAAGTTACCGTAGTTTGTGCATGTGGAAATACTTTTAAAACAAAGTCAAATGTTAAAGGTGATACATTAAGTATTGATATTTGCAATAAATGTCATCCATTCTTTACCGGAAAGAAAAAAGTGGTTGACGCAAGTGGTAACGTTGAGAAATTTAATAAAAAATATGGTTTATAATATAAAAAGTTATCAAGATTTTGATAACTTTTTTTTAACCATTAAAGAAAAAATTTGTGTCATTTAATTATTTGAAAAAATTTATGACGAAAAATAAAAAACATTTAGTTTTTATAATATTTTTATTTAGATAAAAAAGAACTAATTTTAATATTAGTTCTTTTTTTATTAATAATATAATTAAGAAATTTTAATTATTAAAATAAAAAATATCCATTATTAATCAAAGGATAAAATGTTTGTTACAAAATATATAACTTTATAAAATAAATTTTATTATTTATTGATTTGACGTCCACTTTGTTTGACCAGGGGGGGGGATTTTGATAAACTTAAAACGTAAAAGTTGTAATAGTTATATGTGTTAAATAAATATTTGTTACGGGGGAATAAAATGTATAAAAGAAAAAAAGTAATTTTGTTATTAACTTTTTTAATTTATATCATTATTATGTTTATTTTGGGATTAATATTTATTTGTGATAATGTTTCAAATGGAGAGTCTACAGTTATTAGATATCATAAATTTTCTTCCAACAAAAGTACAAATTATGAGATTATATTAACAAAAATAAATGATGATCCTGAGTTTGACGTTCAAAATGGTAAAAATGGAGATGCTTCTGCAAAATTATATCGCTGGTGGGTTGGAACAACGACTGTTACTTATTCTGTTGATGTTCAAGTATCAATACCTAAAGGTTACACTTTAGTAAGTGGACCTACGAATGAGGGAGAGTTTTCTCTAAGTGCAAGTGGTTGGGGGAGTTCAGAAACATATACAACAATACACGAATGTTCATTTTCTGCGAATAAATATAGTGTAAAATTTGATGGTAATGGAAATACAAGTGGAAGTATGTCAAATCAAAGTTTTACCTATGATCAAGCACAAAATTTGACAGCAAATGGATATTCCAAAATAGGATATAGTTTTGCAGGGTGGTCAACTTCAGCAAATGGAAGTGTGGAATATAGTAATAGTCAATCAGTATCAAATTTGACATCAACAAATAATGAAACAGTAACTCTTTATGCTGTTTGGACAGCGAATACATATACAGTAACGTTGAATAAGCAGAGTGGTAGTGGAGGAAGCAGTTCAGTAACAGCGACATATGGTAGTGCAATGCCAGCAATAACCACACCATCAAGAACAGGGTATAGTTTTCAAGGATATTATACAGGGACAAATGGAAGTGGAACAAAGTATTATGATAATAATGGAAAAAGTGTGAGAAATTGGGATAAAACATCAAATACAACGTTATATGCTTACTGGACAGCGAATGGGTATACATTGACGGCAGATGTCAACGAACCAAATACAGGGACATTTTTAAATAAAGTAGGTTGGACATTACCAAGTGGCTGGAGTTCATCAAGTGATAAATCATATGCAACAAAGACAGTAAATTATGATAGCACATATGGGACACTACCGACCCCATCGAGAGAAGGATATACATTTGAAGATTGGTATGATGCAAGTAGTGGGGGAAATAAGATAAGTTCAAGCAATAACAACAATGTAATGAATAGCACAAGTGGAAAAACAATCTATGCCCATTGGACAGCAAAGAGTTATACGTTGACAGCGAATGCGAATGGGGGAAGTATACCATCAACAAGTGGCTGGACAGGGACAGGAAATACATCAACAAAATCAGTAAAATACGATAGCACATATGGGACATTACCGACCCCAACAAGAACAGGATATACCTTTGCAGGTTGGTATACAGCAAGTAGTGGAGGAGATACAGTATCAACATCGACAAAAATGGATAACATAAGTGGTAAGACTATATATGCTCATTGGACAGTAAATACGTATAGCATAGTATTTGATAAAAATGGTGGAAGTGGAAGCATGAGTAACCAGAGTATGACATATGATAAAGCAAGTAACTTAACAACAAATACATATACAAGACAAGGATATTACTTTGTAGGCTGGTCAAAGACGAAATTAGGAGTGCAAAGCACAATACCAACAAGTAATATATATAAAGACGAAGCAAGTGTAAATAATTTAGCAACAAGTGGAAGTATAACACTATACGCAGTATGGTTAGACACATGGGCAAATCATGCAACAACTCCAACAGGCTCAGGATCATCAACAAGTCCATATATAATAGATAGTGCCGAAGACCTAGCATGGATGATAAATAATCATGGAAGTGCATTAAAATATTTTAAACAGACAAAGGCAATAAACTTAAGTAAATATAACTGGTATCCAATAGGGACAAGCGACAAGCCATTTAAAGGGGTTTATGATGGACAAGGATATGAGATAACAAACTTAAATATACTCGAGATAACAAATGCGAGTGGAAATAAGATACAATCAGATATAGGACTATTTGGATATACAAGTGGAGGAGAGATAACAGGAATATATATAAAGAATGCAACAATCTATGGGAAAGATAATGTAGGACTGATAGTAAGCAACGCAACATCAACAAAGATAAATTCAAATATAATAGAGAGTAGCACAATCAATGCAAGTGGAAACTATGGAGCAGTTGCTGGGAAAATATCAGGGGGAGAGATAAAATATAACCTAGTATATGTAACAACAAACGGTGGGACAAGCACAAGCAGTTTATATACAGGTTCAACAACATTATCAACAAACCTAGTAGAAAATAACGGAACAAGAAGCAAAGTAGGGACAGAAGATATAACAGGCTGGGGTAAGGTATTCAATAGACTATTGCCATCAGCAATATCATGGGGAGCAAAGGTAACTCCAGCAACATCATCTGACCTTACAAATTGGGTTGATAAAAAAATAGATTAAATAATTAATTAAATAAACAATAAAAAATTAATCAAAAATATTAAAATAAAAAAAGGAGAAAATTAATTCTTCTTTTTTTATTAAATAATATATTAAATAATATTTATTTAATAATTATTTTAATTAAAAAAATATATATTTATTATTTTTAATTTTTATTTTAAATATTAAAAATTAGGGAATAAATAAAAATATGGATAAATGTGTATACCCATTGGGTAATGGTGTTGGGCTAAAATTAAATAATAAGTTATGCGTAAGTATTATTGACCAAAATGGTAATAAAAAAGTCAGAGGGGTTACCTTAAAAGAAGAGAACAAGATTCTAACATTTCCATTAATTCGAGGACTTGCTTACTTTTTTCAAGGACTATATTTCTATGTGTTATCATTTTTGTTGCAAGAAAAACTTGATGATCGTAGAGAAGAAGATAAAAATAAATCATACAAAAGTGCGAAGAAGATTAATTTTGTTTCAGGTTATATTTTTTTAATTTCGGCTTTGATTCTTTCATTTTTAATAGGGTTAATATTACTTGGTTTTTTACCCAATTATTTATTCAATAGAGCATTTCCTGATTATATGAATTATTATTTTAGAAGTTCAATGATTGCACTATTGCGTTTTGCTATTTTATATATTATTTTTTCATTGTTAAGATTTGCACCTTTTATGAGTGGGCTTTATTCATTTAATGGTGCAGGGTGTCTTTTTTTAAGTGGAAAAGATAAGGAAGATGCAATTCGGGCAAGAACTTATCCTTTAAATTTCTTAAATTTCATGTTAAATGTTTTCTTATTTTCTACTTTTGTGATATCATTGATTGCAGTAAATGTTGTTTGGTGGGCAAATTTTTTTATAAATTTAGCAATTTTTTTAGTTTGTATAGTTTTTTGTTATGAATTATTAAGATTTGCTTCTGTAAGTAAATTTCAATGGATTAAAGATGTAACTCTCGTTACAAACTGGCTAGTATGTGCCAAACCTAACATTACGCATGGAGAGGTTTTACAAGTGGCATTAATCGAACTTAATACAAATACTGAATTTGTTGAAACTGGCAAAGATCGAATTTCTATGTCAACTCTTTATGCTGAAATGCAAACAAAACTTAAGCAAAGTGAAAGATTTGAACAAAGTGATATGGAGTGGATTGTTGCAACTTTTTTAAATAAAAATAGAGCAGAACTTAAATTAATCCATTCTGTAAGTCCTAAAGAATATAAAGATATTATGCGTGCGTGCTATAGAAGAGCAAAGGGTGAACCACTTTCAAGTATATTTGGGTTTGTAGATTTTTATGGATTGAAATTTGATGTTAATAAAAAGGTTTTATCTCCACGTTTAGAAACTGAAATATTAGTTGAAGAGGTTATAAAAAAATCACGTGATATTGATGCAAAGACTATTTTAGATTTATGCACAGGTTCGGGGGCTATTGCAATTACACTTGCTAAATTTTTAGATTGTAAAATAACTGCAATTGATATTTCAAAGCAGGCATTGCAAGTCGCTGAAAGTAATGCATTAAAAAATGATGTTAAGGTCGAATTTTTGCAATCTGACTTATTTAATGATTTGAAAAAAAGCAAAAGATATGATATAATCGTATCGAACCCTCCATATATAAAAAGTGGAGACATAGAAAAATTGGATATCGAAGTAAAAAAATATGACCCTAGGCTTGCACTTGATGGTGGTGATGATGGACTTGATTTTTATCGGGAAATTATCAAAAATGCTGGTAAACATTTAAATAAAAAAGGTTGGCTTTATTTTGAAATAGGTCAAGGTCAAAAAGATGCCGTTTATAATCTTATGCAAGAAGAAGGGTTTGAAGATATTCAAGTTGTTAAAGATTATAATAAAATAGAAAGGATTATTTATGGAAGAGTTGGTAGATGAGATTTTAGATAAAACAGGAAAACTTAAAGAGCGCTTTGATGAACTTACAAAACTTGTTTCGGATCCTAGTATTATCGCTGATAATAGAGAATGGAAAAAACTTGTAAAAGAAAGATCTGCTCTTGAAGATGTTGCAAATGCTCATGATAGACTTTTAAAACTTACAAATGATTTAAAAAGTTGTGAAGATGAGCATTCAAAAGAAACTGACCATGAACTTAAGCAAATGTTTTATGATGAAATAGTTTCTTTAAGAGAGCAAATTGAAAAAGAAATCGAAGAAGTGAAAATTTTGCTTCTTCCTAAAGACCAAAATGATGATAGCAACGTAATTATTGAAATAAGGCAGGCGGCTGGTGGGGAGGAGTCTGGGCTTTTTTGCACAGAACTTTATCGTATGTATTGCATGTATGCTGAAAGCAAACATTGGAAAGTTGAAGTAATGGACATTAACGAAACAGAACTAGGTGGCATTAAAGAGATAACTTTTATGGTTAAAGGAAAGGGTGCTTACAGTAGATTAAAATATGAAAGTGGGGTTCATAGAGTGCAAAGAGTTCCTGAAACTGAAAGTAGTGGAAGAATTCATACATCTACATCTACAGTTGCAGTGTTACCTGAAATTGAAGAAGTTGAACTTGAAATTGAAGATAAAGATATCAAAATAGATACATATCGTTCTTCTGGTGCAGGTGGACAAAATGTAAATAAAACAGAGTCTGCAATTAGAATAACACATCTCCCTACAGGAATAGTTGTAAATTGTCAAGATGAGCGTTCTCAACTAAAAAACAAAGAAAGAGCAATGTCAATCTTAAGATCAAAATTGTATGATTATTATCAAGGTCAAATTGATGATGAGTATAAGCAGGCAAGAAAGAGTCAGGTAGGGACTGGAGATCGTTCTGAACGTGTGAGAACTTATAACTATCCTCAAGGTCGTGTAACTGACCATCGTGTCAACTTAACTTCTTATAATTTGACTGGTGTTTTAAATGGTGATTTAGATGAATTTATTGATGCTCTTACAATAAAAGATAGGGCAGAAAAACTCGCTAATATGTAAATAATAAAAATTTAATCTTTTAGTTAAAAAAATTAAAATACAAAAAATATTGGTTTATAAATTAATTCTATAAAAAAAGATGAGTTATTTCTCATCTTTTGTTTTTTCTATTAAAAAACTAACGATATTTTGTGCAGCGTTAACTTTATGTATTTTCTCTATATTTTTTATCATTTTTAAGTAATTTTCAGGATTTTCCATTAAATATTGTATTAAATTCCCTGCATCTTTTATTTTTTTCATTCCTAATGCACAACCTAGTTCAATAAACATCTTTTTGTTGATATTTTCATTTAATATCATTTTTTCTCTTATTATAAAAGGTTTTTGAAGGGCTAGTATTTCGCTAATGCCATTTCCACCACATCGGGTAATAATTAAATCAGATACTTTCATATATTTATCCACATTATCTACAAAACCTAAATTTATAACGTTATTTATATTATTTTTATTTATATAAGTAGATATTTTATTAAGGTTTTTCTTATTTTTCCCATTTATAACAATTATGTTTATATTAAGTTTTTTATTAATAATAGATTTTAAGAGAGTTAAAGTTTTTCCTAAACCATTTCCTCCTGCTATTATTAGAATTGTAAACTTAGGCTCAATGTTTAAATCTTTTTGCAGTTCTTTTTTGTTATATGGTTTATAAAAATCTTCTCTAACAGGAAGCCCAAAAGTTTTGATTTGTTCTGAATTAAATCCTTTTTTCAATAAGTCTTTGGTTGTATTTTCAAGAGGTTGAAAAATATAATCAATATTTATTGAGTGCTCCCAATATGGAGCGAGACAAAAATCAAATAAAATTGTTGATGTAACAATTCTATTTTCAATCATTTTATTTGCTTTCATGTAAGAAATTACAGCACTAGCATATGAGTGAGTGCAAACAATAATATCTGGATTATAGTTTTCAATTTCTTGTTTGAAATAGGCAAGACAATTCTTAACATAATATGGTAATTTATTTGTAAAATAATTCTTTTTTCTGATTTTATTCCAAAAGAAACTATATATATGAGGAACTCTCTTTATTGCCCATAGAAATTTTTTATTTTCTTGAGCAACACGTTTTTCGTTATAACCAAAGGTTTGAACAATTTTTGTTTGAATATTTTTTGATTCAAATGCTTGAGATATTGATTTTGCAAGCATATTATGACCTTCACCACAGGTCATAGTGAATATTAATGCTTTCATGTAAACTCCCTTTTTAGATATGATTTTAGAATATGTATGTAGTTAAAAGACTTTTTTCAACTTATTTGAAATACACATAAGTTAAAATTGTTTTTAGTAAATATTTTTAATAATTTAACAACAAGTTTAAGTTAAATTAGAATTTTTAATGATTATTCTGCAACTATTTCTAAACTAAATTTTGATGATACTTCTGGGTGAAGTTTTGCTGTAATTTCATATATTCCAATTGCCTTGATAGGTTCTTTCAATTCGATTTTTCTCTTATCTATTTCAAAACCCAATTTTTTTAATCCTTCCGAAATTTCTTTAGTTGTTACAGAACCGAAAGTTTTTCCGTTTTCACCACATTTTATTTTAACAACTATTTTTGCACCTTTAAGTTTTGCCCCTAATTTTATTGCTTCTTGTTTTTCCATTTCTTTATGAAATGCCGTTGCACTTTGTTTTGTTTGGTTTTCGCTTATTGCACTGTTATCTGCTTTTCTTGCTTTTCCTGTTTTTATTAAAAAGTTTTGAGCGTAACCATCAGAGACTTCTTTTATTTCGCCTTTCTTTCCTGTTCCTCTAACATCTGTAAGTAATAATACTTTCATAATTTCTCCTTATATTTATTTATTAATTCAATTTTATTTGATTTATGAATAAATGTCAAATGATTGTCAATAAATGAAATAGGAGATAATTATGGATATAAGATGTAGAAAAATTTTATGTAAATATAATGATAGATTTACTTGCAAAGCAAAAGAGATTTTAGTTAATGAAAGGGTGTTGTGTTCAACTTTTGAAAAAGATGAAAATAAAAAAGAAGTACAAGATGTTACAAAACATTTATTTGATAAAGAACCTGATTTTGCACCCCAAAGAGATAGCAAAGCACTGGATATTAAATGCGAAGCAAATTGTCTTTTCAATCGAAATGGCAAATGTGTATCCAATGGGATCACTTTAAATGCAATAAAAGAAAAACCTTATTGTGTAAGTTTTTTAAAAAAATGAAACATTTAATTGTTTATTATATTCTTAAGTGATAAACAAAAAATTAAAAAAGGTAAAACACTTGATATTTTGGCAAGTTTAGTTTATAATTTTTTTATGGGAAAAATGACGAATAAAATGGCAGAAGTAGAACAAAAAAAGCCAGATGAAAAAGAAGGAGTTAAGATTGAGCCTTATAAAGTGTTTGGCCGTGATTTTTCGTTAACAGACCCTGATTACATAAAATATTATAAAGTAAGAATGAATATTATGGCAGTCCGTTATCAACTGCTTGGTCGTGTAAATAAAAATGGTGTTTATCAGATTCCTGCAGTTATTAAACAAGAACTTGTTGGAATGTTTAAAGAAATTGAAGATATGGATCATGATTGGTATCGTGCCAGTGCTGTTTATATGAAAAAATATTATTATTTTCAAGTTAAACTTACTATGCTTGAAAATAATATGGCAAAAGCATCTTTATATTTATCAGAATTTGTAGATGATTTTTTGGAAGATGAATATATAGTTTCTCACATTGCTGACTTTATTGATGTTTATGATGATAATTTTAGGATAAAGGTAAGACAGGCTTTTAATCTTGTTGATGTTGCTGTTCCTATGTCTGATGTGCAAGTGCCTAATATTGCAGTTGTTATTCAAGATGCGATTGACCTTGAAATGTTGGTTGCTGGACTTTATGACATTGCATCACAAATTTATTTGATGAGAATGCTTAAACTTTTAGAGGGAGCAGGTGAAAAAGGTCAGGCTATAATAAGAAGATATAAAGAATTGATTATTGATAAAGATGAGAATGATATCAATGAAAAACATAGAAATACAAAATTTAAGTCTTTGCTTGATAGGGCGATTGATGAGTTTGGTGGTATAGAAAAATTAGAAGTCAACAAACAGGATTTAAAAGATATTGTTGTTGAAATGAATAATTCTATTAAAGCAATTACAAATATGCAAAAACGTCCTGGTGCTATTGAAATTATGAAAACCGACAAAGGAAAAGAAAAAGATAAAACGGCAGGAAATAAACCGGCTAAAGATGTTTTTGAGAAAATGAAAAAGAAAGAAGAAAGTAAAAAATCTGATAAAAAAGATAGTGCCAAGAAAAAGGATAATAAGGATAGTAAAGATAAAGGAGAAGAAAAGAAAGGAATCTTTGGATATGATTATGGCAAAAAGGAGACAAGTAAAGATTCCGAAAAAACAACGACCAAAATAGCAGGGAAGATTGAAAATAAAGAAGAAAAGAAAGAAGAGCCTATTGAAGAAAAAATAGAAGATGAGAAAATAGATAAAGAAATCCCTGTTGAAGAAGAAAATGAAGATGAGGAAATTGACTTAATTGATGACCCTCCAATTGAAATGACCAGTAGTGAAGAGAACGATAGAGAAAAAGAAGAAAATGAAGAATTAGATAAAAATAAGGACGAAGATGAAGGGGATAGTGTAGAATTTGTTGAAGAAACTGTAAGTATTCAAATAGAGTCCGAAACATCAGAAGAAAAGTTAAATGAAGAACAACTTCAAAATAATCAAGAAAATATAGAAAATGAAAATGATGAAATTGATGAAAATGGATTATAAAAAAATAAGTATGTTTTAAAACATACTTATTTTTTATTTAACAGTTCTTAAAAATCTCCATTTTCAGTTTCGTCTAAATCTTTTTCAAGTTTCTCATTTCTGAAACTTTCTTTAAATTTTTTATTTGATTTTAAATCTTCAACTTGTTTGCAACTTGCTTTATATAGTAAATCACCTTGTGCTGCCGTTATATCTTGAATTTCATATTGACCATATTTATTTTTTTGTATTATAGTATCAATAACAGTCATCATATTTAATCCAACAGGCATTTTAGAATCTTCTTTATAACAAGCCAATGCTGCCTGTAGTGGTGTCTTCCCTTTGAGTTCTTGGGCACAAGTTGTTGCTTGTGAATAATTTAACCAATCAGCATCATAATTTTCTATATTGTTACCTGATGTGATAGTTGAAATTGCTATGTTAAAATAAGAGTTGCAAAATTTCTTTTTATTTTCTTCTTTATCAAGAGCGATAAAGAGTGCTTTAAGTTTTTCTCCCAAATTGTTAGTGTTTAATCCAAGAACATTGTCAGGATTGTAAAGTTTGCCAGAAAGAATTTTTTTCTTGTATGCTGGTCTTACTGAACTTGTTTCACCTTTATTTTTTATAATTGAACTGAGTGCAGTTAAAATATAAATATTATTTTCTTTTAATAATTGTTTTTGATGTTCTGTAATTGGATAGTTATTGTCAATGTAATAAGGATTATTTTTAATATCTTCCATATTTTTCTCCTTTTTGCCTAATTATTAATTATATAATAACACAATTATTTATCTTTGTAAATACTTAAACCGAAATTTTGTATACTTTTTATTGTTTTTCACATTATATTTTCATGAAAGACACTGTTGGAAAGGGGACTTTTGTTCTTACAGTTAGTGGTGTGGTTTGCAAATTTTTTGGTGCTTTATTCAGACTTCCATTAACTAATATTATTGGTATTGAAGGCATTGGAATTTTTCAGATGATAATGTCTTTATATTCTCTTTTACTTATATTTGTGTCAAGTGGAGTTACAAATAGTTTGTCTAAATTAGTTTCTTCTTCACGAGCGAAGGGAGAAAACTTTAAGTTAGGTCAATATTTTAAATATGCAATAATGTTTAGTGGGGGGATTGGTCTTGGTTTGGGTGTTATATTTGCATTATTTTCAAAATATATTGCTTCATTACAAGGTATTGTTGCAGGTGGTAATTCTTATCTTCTTTTTATAGTTTTATTACCACTTGGTGGTCTTATTGGTGTTTATAGGGGAGTTATTCAAGGTTATGAAAATATGGTTCCCACTGCTTTCAGTCAAATTATAGAACAGGTGATAAAATTCGTGTTTGGTTTATTATTTGCTTTTATTTTGGGGAGTAAAGGAGCATCTGCAGGTGTTTTTGGTGCTTTTTTAGGGATAACTGTTAGCGAAATTCTTGCTTTTTTATATCTTGCTTCAGTTATGAGTAAAAAGATAAAAATTAAGAAATCCAAAGATAAAGATTATGAGGCGAGGAATGAGTTTTTTAAGGCATCTTTACCATTAAGTTTTTCTAGTGCCGTTGTTCCATTGACTCATGCTATAGAATCAATGATTATTATATCACTTTTGGTTAAATCTGGTTATTCGTCTACAGTGGCGACTTCATTATATGGTTTGCAAACAGGGGTGGTTGGTGCTATTTTGAATTTTCCTCTTATAATATCAATGGCTGTTGCTGTTGCACTCTTACCAAAGGTTTCTTTCTTGACTGCAACAAAAGAAGATGGGCAACTAAAGAGTATAATAAACAAATCGTTTAACGTTATGTGGTATTTCTTAATTCCTTTAATTCTTGGGATTGCTTCAATTTCAAAAGAATTATATCCAATTATTTATCCAAATGTTATTCAAGGTTATTTAAAAATAGCATTACAATTAACTTCGCTTGGGGCTGTAAGTGTTATAATTTCAAGTATAAGCAGTTTTTTGCTTTCAATTTTGCAAGCAAGAGGCTTCTTTTATCATACTTTAATCTTTAATATTATTGGTGGCATTGCAAAAATTGTTATATTAATAATTCTTGCACAAATTAAAGAAATTGCAGCATATTCAATAGCAATATCAAATATAGTTATGTTTTCTATTATTTGTATCTGTTCGCTTATTAAATTGGGAAGTGTTATCAAAATAAATTTTTTTGAGTTTGTTCTTCCATTATTATCGGGTGTTGTTATGTTTCTTGCTGTTCGACTTTTATTAAATTCTATCACAGGGATTTTAGGTGTTGTTTTGTCAATCTTGCTGGGAGGAATAACTTATTTTGTTATGGCTTTCCCTTTGACAAAAGAATATTTTAATTTATTTATTAAAAAAATAAGTAAAAATAAATTATAAATAAAATACAAAATAAAATATTAAATTAATTTTTTTAATATTTTTTATTAAAATATCTTTTTTATTTTTTAATTTATTTTATTTATTCCTAATTAATTATAAAAATATTTTTATTTAAAATATCTTTGATAATTTGCAAAATTATTATAAACTTGCTAAAATGATTTTATGAAAATAAGAGATATTGATTTTAACAAAAATCTTTTACTTGCACCAATGGCCGGTGTTAGTGATGTTGGTTTCAGAGAAGTGTGTTCAATGTTTGGGTGTGATGCAACTTATAGTGAAATGCTTTCTTGTAGGGCTATGCTTCATAATCCTAAAAAGACAGAACTTATGACAATTACTTCAGAATATGAAAATATAAAAGTAGGACAAATCTTTGGACATGAGAGTGAAATAATGGCAAAGTCTTTATCATTGCCTATGCTTTCTAAATATCAAATAATTGATATTAATATGGGGTGTCCTGCACCTAAAATTGTAAAAAATGGTGAAGGCAGTGCTTTAATGAAAAATTTGCCACTCGCAAGTAAGATTATAAGTGAATGTGTTAAATCATCTAGCAAACCTATAACTGTAAAGTTTAGACTTGGTTATGACAATGATATATCTGTTGAATTCGGACGTATGTGTGAAGAAAGTGGTGCAAGTGCAGTTACCCTTCATGCAAGAACAACTGTGCAAGGCTATAGTGGCAGAGCAAATTATGAAGCGATAGCAAAATTAAAACAAAATTTAAAAATACCAGTTATTGGTAATGGTGATGTTGTTGATAGTGAAAGTTATAAAAAGATGCTGGAAACTGGTGTCGATGGTGTTATGATTGGAAGGGGAAGTCAAGGCAGACCTTGGATTTTTAGTGAAATTTTAGGAAAACCTTTTGTAGGTGATAAATTTGAAGTAATAAAAAGACATGTTGATGTTTTAAGAAGATATTATGACGAAAGTTGGCTTACCTTATATATGAGAAAACATTTCCTTTGGTATGTTAATGGAATAACGAAAGCAAGTGAGATACGGCTTAAACTTGCAACAAGTCCTTCAATAGACGAAAGTTTACAACTTTTGCAAGAATTATTTAAAAAATAATTTGTTTTTAAAAATAAATATTGTAAAATTTTAATAGGAAAAATTAAGGGGGAAGAAAATGAAAAGAACAGTTAAAGACCTTGTTGGACTTAAAGGAAAGGTTGTTTTGTTAAGAGTAGATTTTAATGTTCCTATAGATGAAAATGGAAAAATTCTTGATACAACACGAATTGTAAACGCTTTACCTACAATCAAATATCTATCAAAAGAGGGGGCAAGAGTGGTGCTTTTATCTCATCTTGACAGACCAAAGGGTTTTGAACTTCGAAAATCTCTTTGGCCTATCGCTCTTCTTTTAATGAAAAGACTTGATTGTAATGTTGATTTTTGCAATAAAACTATAGGTGATGAAGTTAAAGAAAGAATCAGTCATCTTAAAGATGGAAATGTATTACTTCTTGAAAATACGCGTTTTTATGAAGGTGAAACAAAATGTGATATGGAGTTTGCAAAAGAACTTGCTTCTCTTGGTGATATTTTTGTTAATGATGCATTTGGTGTTGCTCACAGAGAAAATGCTTCAAATTATGGTATTGCAAGAATTCTTCCTAATGCTATTGGTCTTTTAATGGAGAAAGAAATTACAGAACTTGGTCAGGCTATGGAGAATCCTAAAAAACCTTTTGTAGCAGTTCTTGGTGGTTCAAAGGTTGAAACTAAAGTGAAAATTCTTAATAAATTTGTTGATCAAGCAGACGTTATTTTGATTGGTGGTGCAATGGCTTATACTTTTCTGTATGCTATGGGGCTTCCAATAGGTGAATCAATTTATTATCCTGATAGTGTATCAACTGCAAAGGAAATATTGGCAAGAGCAAAACAACTTGGGAAAACTCTTCTACTTCCTGTTGACCATGTATGCATAAGAAAAACAGATAAGAAAGAAAAAGTAATGACAACAAGCGAAATGATTGATGATATGGTTGGGTATGATATTGGACCTAAAACTATAGCACTTTATAAAGAAGAAATTATGAAAGCAGGACAAATTATATGGAATGGTCCTATGGGAATGTATGAAGATGCAAGGTTTAAAAATGGAACTTATCAAATAGCAAAAGCCATATCTGAAACAAAGGGATATACTATTGTTGGTGGTGGCGATAGTGTTGCTGCTGTAAACTCTTTTAATCTTGGTAAAAAAATCGATTATATATCTACAGGTGGTGGAGCAACATTAAAGTTTCTTGAAGATGGAACTCTGCCATGCATTGAGGTTATTCAGGAGAAAATAAAATGAAAATATTTGCAAATTTTAAAATGAATAAAACACCTTCAGAAACGAAGAAATATTTGATGAATTTAGTTCCTAAAAGTAAAGATTTTAAACAGGAAATTACAATTTGCCTGCCTTATACTTCACTTGCTATGGGGAAATTTATGATTGAAGGCACAAATATTAAACTGGGTGCTCAAAACTTAAGTGAAGATGATGAAGGACGCACAACTGGTGAAATAAGTGGAAGAATGCTTAAAGACTTGGGTGTAAGTTATGTTATAATAGGTCATAGTGAACGCAGAATAAAATTTAAAGAAAATACTAAATTAAATAATAAAAAAATTAAGGCAGCATTGAAAAATGGTCTTAACGTAGTTTTATGTGTAGGAGAAACTTTGGCTGAAAGAAACACATTAAAAACTGCAGACGTATTAAAAGACCAAATAGAAGAGTCTTTAAAAGGACTTTATGAAAATGAACTTGAAAATATCACGATTGCTTATGAGCCAATTTGGGCAATTGGGAGTGGTCAAACTCCTACAGTAAAAGAGATTGATGTTGCAAGTGGAATTATAAGAAAGATTATAACAAACGATTTTTCTCAAAATGCTGGAGAAAATATATGTATTGTTTATGGTGGAAGCATTACAAATAAAAATGCAGGGCAGATGGCAAAGGCTAAAAAGATAAATGGGTTGCTTATTGGTGGTGCTTGTTTAGATGTCAATTCATTTTTGCAAATTTTATCTATAACAAATCATTAAATAAAAATCGGGTTAACCGATTTTTTTTATTTTTAAAAATTAAAATTAAATATTAACAAAATAAATAAAAATAATTAAAATAATTATAAATATATTTATTAAAATATTAATAAAAATAAATATTAAATTATTATTAATGATTTTATTTATTTGTCGAATAAAAATAATTAAATAAAATATTTTTTTATTTAGGTTTTCAATGTTAAATTTTGTTTGCAAAAGCATCATTATATTTGTATAATATAATGTAGGAGAAAAAATGGAACATCTTTCATTATACAGGAAATATAGACCTAAAACTTTTGAAGAAGTTGTAGGACAAGAACATATTACTAGGGCACTTCAAAATCAAATTGCAACTGGCAAAGTTGGACATGCCTATCTTTTCACAGGCTCTCGTGGTATAGGAAAAACTTCTGTTGCAAGAATATTTGCGAAGGCAGTAAATTGTTTAAATAATGAAAATGGTTCTCCTTGTGGGAAATGTGAAGTTTGCAAAAGACTTGAAGGAGCAAATGATATAAATGTAATTGAAATTGATGCTGCTTCAAATAATAGAGTTGATGATGTCCGTGAAATTCGTGAAAAAGTGAAATTTTTGCCTGTTGATGCAAAATATAAAGTTTATATTATTGATGAAGTGCATATGTTGACTGATAGTGCTTTTAATGCATTATTAAAAACTTTGGAAGAGCCACCTTCACACGTTATATTTATTTTGGCAACAACAGAAGCACATAAACTTCCTGCAACAATCCTTTCAAGATGTATTCGATTTGATTTTAGGCTTGTGTCAGTGCAAAATCTTACAAGACTTTTACAAGATATCCTTGATAAGGAAGAAATTTCTTATGATGATGAAGCGTTGAAAATGATTGCTGTGGCAGGAGAAGGCAGTGTCCGAGATACATTATCAATCGCTGATTGCATTATTGCTTTTGCGAATGGGAAGATAACTAAAGAAAGTGTAATGAAAGTTTTAGGGACAACCGATTATCAACTTTTAATTGATTATTTTGACTTACTGGCACAAAAAGACGTAGGAAGACTTTTACAACTTATTAATGATATAGATTCAAGTGGAAAAAATCTTTCTGTATTTGTTAAAGACTTATCAAAACAGGCAAGAAATTTGCTAATATGCACGTCTTGTGAGAAACCTAATGAAATTTTATCGCTCCCACAAGAAGCATTTGATAAAATGAAAGTTCAAGCAGAAAAGTTTAGTGAAAAAGACTTGATTCGATATATGCAAATTTTTGGTGGTGCAGAAAATGAACTTCGTTACACTCTTTCGCCAAGACTGCTTCTTGAAACATTATCTTTATCGGCTTTAACTGGAATGGATAATGATGAAGTAAAAAAAAACTGAAAATTAGTGCATCTATTGGGAAATTATCAGCAAAAAATGTTTGGGGGAAAGTAGTTTTATTCCTTAAAGAGCATAGGCAAGTGGCACTTCATGTTGCTTGTGGAGATATTACAGACGTTGAACTTAAAGATAATATGCTTATTATTAATGTAAATGAAGGAATGCTTGTCAATCTATTAAGTGATGGAAAACGTGAAATTGAAAATGCTTTGCGTTGGCAAGGGCTTGATATTGCTGTTAAAATAAATGTAAAACATATTGAAAAAAGCGAAGAAGAGCAGGATATTGAAAAATTAAAAGAAATTTTTGGAGATTATTTAATTGTTAGAGGAGGAAATAAAAATGGCTTATGGTAATTTTGGTGGATTTGGTGGTGCTAATATAAATCAATTAATGCGTCAAGCACAAAAAATGCAAGAGGAAATGGCTAAAGCAAAAAAAGAACTTGAAGAAAGTGAGTTTTCTTCAAGTGTGGGTGGTGGAATGGTTGAAGCAAAGATGATGGGAGATCGAACTTTAAAATCTATTTCTATTAAACCTGAAGTTGTTGATCCAGATGATGTTGAAATGCTTGAAGATTTAATTGTTTCAGCAGTAAATGATTGTTTAGGTCAAATAAACAGAAAAGAAAAAGAATCTTTACCAAATGTTCCAGGAATGATGTAAAATGCAAGATGATGTTATTGAAAAATTAATTGAACAGTTTAGAACTTTGCCTGGCGTTGGCTATAAAACAGCACAACGCTATGCTTTTTCTATTATAGAAGGTAAAAGCGAAAGAGCAAAAAGGTTTGCTGACGCAATTATTGAAGCAAAAGAAAAAATTGGATTTTGTAAAATTTGTGGCAATTTTACTGATAAAGAAATTTGTCCTATTTGTCAGTCAAGGGATAGAAAAATTATTTGTGTCGTAAAAGAACCTAAAGATATTCTTGCAATGGAAAAAGTTAAAACATATAATGGTGTTTATCATGTTTTATTTGGGACTATTAGTCCACTTGAACATAGAGGACCAAATGATATTAAAATTAAAGAATTGCTTCAAAGAGTGTCTCAAGATAAAGTACAAGAGGTTATTATGGCAACAAATCCAGATGTAGAAGGCGATGCAACGGCAATGTATATTGCAAAGTTATTACGTCCTTTAGGGGTAAGAGTTACAAGAATTGCTCAAGGAATTGCAATGGGAAGCGATCTTGAATTTGCTGACGAGTTTACTCTTGCAAAAGCACTTGAAGGAAGAAGAGATATTGATTAATATTAGGAGAAATAATGGTTATACAGGAAATAGAAGATCTTTTAAACGAAGGTAGAGAAAAGGCAGGTTATAGTGAAAAATTATCTATAACTTTTTCTAATATGCCAAAACTTTGTGATTTTCAATGTAATGGGTGTTTTTCTCTTGCAAAAAAAATTGGAGGAAACCCTTTTGATGTTGCAGAAAAAATAGTAAAAAACATTCCACAAAACGATGATTTTATTTTTGAAGTTGCAAAACCTGCATTCATTAATATTAAACTAACTGATAAAAAACTTGAAAATCTTGGCAATGAATTTTTAAATGATGAAATGGGTGGAGTTCAAAAACATCAAAAAAGTCAAAAAGTTATTTTAGATTATGGTGGTGCAAATGTTGCAAAAGCATTACATATTGGGCATTTGCGTTCTCCTATAATTGGCGAAAGTTTAAAAAGACTTTATAAATTTTTAGGCGATGAAGTTATCTCTGATGCTCATCTTGGTGATTGGGGACTTCAAATGGGGCTTACTGAACTTCAATTGTATAATGATGGAATTTTAGATTATTATTTTACAGGAAAAGGAGAAGAGCCAATTATTACTTTGGATTTATTAAATGAAGCATATCCAAAGGCAAGTCTAAGAAAAAATAATGACGAGGACTTTAAAAATCAAGCAGATGATTGGACTTTAAAAATACAAAATAAAGAAGAACCTTATTTTACAATTTATAAAAAAATCAGACAAGTTTCGGTTGAACAAATTAAAAAACATTATAGCGAACTTGGCGCTGAATTTGATTTATGGTATGGTGAAAGTGATGCTGATGCTTATATAGATAAGGCACTTAAAATAATTGAAGATAAGGGACTTACTAGAGTTAGTGATGGTGCTGTAATTGTTGATGTTGCAGAAGAAGGAGAGAATATTCCTTTGCCAAAGTCTAGTCCTGATGAAGTTCAAAGATATAAAAATCCTATGCCTCCTGCTATTTTGAAAAAATATAATGGAGGGGTGTTGTATGCTACAACAGATATTGCAACTATCTTGATGAGAAATGAAACAATCAAAAATGTCGACAGAATTGAATATATTGTTGACGGAAGACAAAAAAATCATTTTACTCAAGTCTTTAGAGTTTGCAAGAAAGCAGGTATATCTCCAGAGAATCAACAACTTATTCATATAGGTTTTGGAACTATGACGGGGAAAGATGGAAAACCTTTCAAAACTCGTAGTGGTGATACAATAAAACTTGAAGATATTATCAATTTGTTAATTGATAAGGCTAGCGAAAAGTTAAAGGCAAATAATGCACCAGTGTCAAGGGAAACAGCATTAAAGATAGGGGTTGCTGCAATGAAGTTTGGTGATTTATCAAATAGCGTTGTAAAAGATTATGTTTTTGACATTGATAAGTTTTTATCTTTTGAAGGCAAAACTGGACCATATCTACAATACACAGTTGTCCGAATTAATTCGATATTAAATAGATGCAATGATAAAGCAGGTAAATTTTTTATCAATTCAGATGAAGAACGAGAGATAATAAAATCTATTTTGAAACTAAATTCTGCTTATGAAATTTGCTATCAAGAAAAATCTTTAAATGCTTTATGTTCTGCGACTTATGATCTTGCAAGTAACTTTTCTACTTTTTATAATAATCATAATGTTATAAACGAAAGTAATTCACAAATAAAACAAAGTTATATTTCTTTATTAAACCTTGTTAAAAAAGAATTAAGCACAGCACTTTATGTGCTAGGAATTGACATTCCAGAAAAAATGTAAAAATTTTTAAAAAGGGTATTTACATTTTGAAAAAAATGTGCTATTATAAAACCAAGTTAATGGAGGGCTAATATGACAAAATTGAATGTCAGTGTAGAAGGATTACTTAAAGGTAGAATAATTGCTAAAAAAAGCCAAATAAACAAAGGACCAAAAACTCTTGATGTAAACTTTGGAAAGTTTAAGGAGCAAGAACCTGAATTATAATGAAAAAAGGGGATATCCCCTTTTATTTTTTTTTGTCTTATTATACTTGATTTTCATCTTCAAAGTTGACATAGTTTTGCAATTCTGTATTTTTAATTAAATAATCAAAAGCATCTTCTAGAAGTTTTCTATTAGGTGCTTTTTCTTTTATTATATCAAAGCATTTCAAAGTGATTTTATTTATTAATTCATTTAAAATGCCAAACTGATCATTTTTACTAACTTTTTTTAGTTTATCAATATAATAGTCAATTTGTTTTGCTTTTGTTTTGAAGATTTTAAAAGACTCTTCATCAATTATTGGCTTTAATAATGTGAATAAAAGCATTTCAAATGAATGTAAAGTTCCTTCAAAAGAATGCCTTGGAGGTAACTCTGTGTAAGTAGTGCTATTTATTTTCTTCTTTATTTTGACTATTTGACCGTCATCTTTACGACATAAATAATTTTTATAGTATATTTTATCTTCATAAGTAACATACGTTTTGATTATCTCATAATGATTAGTATTTCTTGCCATTTTTTTCTCCATAACATATTCTAATCAAAATAAAATAAATAATCAATTTAATTTTTATTATATAAATATTATTTTTAAAGTTTTACATAATTTTATTTTTAAATGATAATTTTAATCAATAAAAAATGTTTGTAAATCAATGTTTCAAGTATTTTATTTGAAGAAATTTCCACAACGGGTGCTAGAGTATCATAGAAAAGTGAAAAAAAAGGATAAAAAAGG